>Ga0214542_1000489_pt1 | contig 71770 bp, 29 predicted proteins | sample CNSS1metaG_FD_160096 | JGI IMG/M metagenome (GOLD analysis project Ga0214542, IMG submission 160096) | Root nodule microbial communities from cowpea collected in UCLA plant growth center, Los Angeles, California, USA - CNSS1 | ecosystem: Host-associated > Plants > Roots > Nodule | place: USA...
TTTCACAGCAATATTGGGCATTTGCTGTGAGACAAATTTGACAAAAAAACCTTGAAAAAATTGGCAATGTTTAGGATCGATTAAAACACACTTTGTGGATTTCACAACCAAATAGGCATATATACTACATCATCCTTCAATTCGGTTGTCAAGTTAGACAAAGGGAACGAAAGGGAAGGAGCAATACAAAAACGAGAATAACAATTTTACCTGTGACTTCGTCTAGAATGGGTGAAGCCAAGCTAAGTGTACCGCTCAAGGAGCCGCTATGACAAAAATCAGAATTTTGAAACCCTATTCTTACTAGGGGTGTCAAAACGGGCCAGCTCGGCCCGTTTTAACCCGGCCCGATTTTGGCCCGTATTAAACGGGCCGGGCCGGGCTGGCCCGACATGTTAAAACGGGCTACATTTCTGGGCCCGGTCCGCGGGCTGGCGGGCTGGCGGGCTGGCGGGCCAGTTTTTTCTGATCTGTATATTTTTTGCCCCAATCAGTCAGATTTTAATTTTGAATTTTTTCACATCTGTCCAACAACAATGATCTATTATCACAACACAAAAACAGCCCTGGAATGCAATATATAATAACATAACTGATTTTCATTCAAGTTCATAAACTTGCAGGGATCACATTGCATTAGTCATTAATCACATCAAAAAACTGAATCAATGAGGTATAACTTGTTTTTCCACTCCTGCATGGCTTCTCATCTTTTACATACCTTATGTAAACTTCTTCTATCATCTCTTTATAGTAACCTCATGTATGCTTTAATTATTACAGAATAAATCAAACGCAGCAATGTAATGTATCTTATATATCAGCAATGCAAACTTCGTCATAATTCTTCCTTTTACTACTTCACAAAACTATATTCTATTTGTAAACTTCATAATTAACAGTGAACACTATAATTAATTAACGGCGAGATTGGTATACAAAACAAAGAAATAAATATGAAAAACTAGAAGAGAGGACTCTCTTACTATATATATTGTCTGTTATATATAAACGATTAATGCCTAAAAGTATAAAATCAAAAATCAACATTGACCATATTGGTATAGAACACCTTTCATACAGAATTTGGCATGACGCTTAATTAATTTATAAGTTATTTGATTAAATTAAAAGTATTTTATAATTTCATTTCACTAACTTGTATATTTAGCTTATGTTTAAACCTATTAGTTCAACAATCTATATATGCACTATAAAAGAAATTCTCTAAGAATTTATTCTTAAATTTATTTTGGTTCAGCATCTTTCTCAATCCTCTCCTCTATTTAGCTACCAACATATCTGTCATCGTGTATAGTTCAAATAAACCAAGGGATAAATAACAGAAAATCAAAACGATAATCATACTGAGGTTTGTATCCAAGCCTTTCTAGTCTAACAAGGGTGGTGAATAATTCATCAAAACAGCAACACAATTACACCATTATACAGCAGCAGCAGTCTAGTCCAACACATGGTTACCTGAATATTGCTCCAATCCAAATAAGCGGCAGCAGCTACGCAAATTGAAATTGGGGAAGATTTAACGATGACCATCCATTAACGGCAGCAGCACCAGCAATTACGATTCATGATTCACAGAATGGGTCGTGGTGGTCGGAAATCAGAAAATCAGAAATTTAGGGTTAACAAAATTGGGAATTTAGGTTACAAAACGGGAGAAATGGAACCACAACTCAAATTAGGAACATACCTGTCTTCGCGGTGGTCGTGGCGGTCGGAATCGTCAGTCCGACGGTGGCTCCGCTGTTTTCGCGGTGTTCGTGGACGCTGTTTTCTCGAAATAGCCAACGCCGTGGTGGATGTGAAGGTGGAGGAGAAGAGAAGCGGGTATGGTTAGCCACGACGACGTGGTGGCCTGTGTGTTTCGCGGTGGCCAGCGGCGACGTCAGTGGAAGAGAAGCGAGAATATGTGGTGGCCTGTGTGTTTCGCAGAGAGAGAGTGCGCGGAGGGAGAGATTGTGGGTGGGTGGGGAGCGCAGACAGAGTGTGTGAGTGTGAGGGATGCTGATGAAAATATGCACGTGGGATTTTTTTAATTAAGTTGGACGGGCCGCGGGCTGGCCCGTTTTAGCCCACGGGTTGGCCCGACGGGCCAGCGGATTTGACGGGCCGGACTGTAGGGAGTTGGCGGGTTGAATTTTTTGACCCGACCCATGTTTTTTTTGTCGGGCTGGTGAGCCGGCCCATCAAACCCGGTCCATTTTGTCATCCCTAAGAATTATGGTTTATCGTCATCATTAAAAAACTTCAGCAAATTTTTAATTAACTCTTCATCAATGAATTTATGATGCTTGAAATTTTATGAAATTCATTTTGCATAGGTAAAATTTGTGTCGGTGTACTATAAGATTTTTTTTTTATTATTATCTTATTTGTTTTATTTTTGCAAGAAGTGAGGGTAAGGATCTTCTTGAAGAGTTAAAATTTGTGGTGTAATGGGTGATTTTCTGGTTAATGTATATTCTATATTCTAACCTAAGTACCCATAATAATTATTTCTAAAGTTTACTTAATAGTGTAATTGATTTCTATTAATTTGGTTAGTTTAAACATATGTTTAATATTTGTTAACAAAAGTCTATCAATGTGACATTAGTTATCTTTCTTCGTTGTGCATATATATACGATGGATTTTGCATAGTTTTATAGAGTTAAGTAGTTTTCACTCAATCTGTTTTAAGAGAGGTTGAGAAGAAAAAGTTAAATTTTAGATAAGAAATTTGCTGAAATGTCAAAGAAGGCGTTGATGGGTGTATGGAGATAGATAAGTGGTCGAGAATTCTTTTTCTATAAAAAGATTGAGAATGAAATTGAAGATTTATTGGTAACAGGTTAAAATAAAAAAATGGAAAAATTTACGTAATTAAGACTGATGAAATATGATATATAAGTAATGATTATAAATTTGTAAAATAACATATGTGTTGGCAAATAAGGTAACACAACAACAATCACATTATCCAATTAAAAATAAATAAATAAAAGAAACTAAATTGAACGGTATAAATACTTTTATTGTTAAGAAAAATAATAAAGACTAAAATACTAACACCATCCCAACTAGTTTCAGTGTTTTTACAACTTGACTCAAAATAGGTCATCTGATATTCTCATTTTACCTTCCCATTCAGTTTTAGTATTTACAACAGGCCTCACAATAGGTTATATGGTATTCTCAGTGTACAATGTACTGTACTGCTATTTAATTTTGTCCTTAAATAAATTAATAAGTATTGGACAGATACAATTATTCCCACTCTTAATTATCGGAAGTATAAGACAATTTTAATAAAACAGTATTAAAAATATGTATCTATTGTTTTTCCTAATCAATGTATAAAAGTTTTAAATTGCAGATAGCTAGGAAGGTATAAATCATGTGTGCTTATTATATTTTATAATAACAAAGTAATAAAACTATTATTATTATAATTATAAAAACAAATTTAAATAGCTAATTTAATTCTTTTTTAGATAATTATTTCATTATAAATAGTTATATTAGTTTAAAAATAGCTAAATTTTATAAAAAAAAAAAGTAAACTTTACAAAAAAAAATCACTTAAAAGATAAATTTAGTAAAATTATTATTTTAATTTAAAAAATACTAAAAGAATAAAAAATAGGATAATGATACTTTAATCCATTTTTTTTATTTACTTTTAACTCACCACTCTCAACACTCTCATCATCCTCACATCATCACATCACGATCACATCATTATAAAAAATTAAAATAAAAAAAATAATAATTAAAATATTATTTTCCTAAAAAATATGTACATTCTTTATTCTTTATATAATAGTATAAAAGTATAGATAATATAAGTATTCACAAAAGATCTCTAAGTGCAGTATATATTATTAAATTATTAAATAAAAACTATCTCAAAACTAAAAGATGAGATTAAAAGCCAAATATTATATTATATTAACAGATATTATACTTAGAACATTAAATATTATTTATTAATAATTAAATCATAGTTGATAGCTGCCATTAACACCGTATCTTTTAACACCATCCCGAAAGATCGAATTAAGTGTTTGAACATTATCTCCTTCTGTTTACAGTCCAAAGAATATTTGTATGTATCATGTCTAAATATGTTGTGTAAAATAAATCAAGAATAGCACACAAAAAATGTGTACTTACAAAAATTTAAAATTGTGATTGTGTTCCAGAAACATAGTATGGGGGAAGATAAGAATAAGAAATGCATAAATGACAATTATAGTCAAGAGTATTAAAGCCACACACAACTTTAACAGTGAAGTTGGTAACAGTCATTCAGTAAAATAAAAACAGTGATTGTTTTATTAGTTTTTTTATTCACCTATAGGGAACTCCTAATAGTACTCCAGAAACCTTTGTAACCGGGAAGAGAAGGTATGTGTGTGAATTACAATAGAGACAAGGTTAAACAGAGATTTTAGGTTACAGAGCAGATGTGTATAATTGAAACTGTTGTAGTATAAGGAGAAGAGAAAAGATATGTGGGTGGAATATACTGTTCAAGGTATTTGAGGAATCCACTAATCTAATTTAATAGAAGTAATAGTATGACAAAACACATTATTGGCTATGCAAAAGCCAAAAGTGCAATTCGCGCTGTCTTCACATTGAAACTTGTTAAGCCAAACTATTTTATGCTACAATTTTGTTTCCTTGTGCTACTTAACTCATATTACTAGTTTCGTCTCGGTGGTTGTCTTATCAATGTTTTCAAAATCCAAAACCACGAAATAAACAAAGTACAAATTCAATTCATATGCAACAAATTTAAAAATTAACCACATGCAACAAATTTAAAAACTAACACAAGAAAGAAACACAGAAACTAACGAAATTGGACAGATTTTTATCAATTGTCAATATTAACAAAAGCATCAAATGTAACACAAGAACCACAGAAACTAACGAAATGCCGTAAATGATGCAGAAGTATAATGTTGAGAGCAATAGTTCATATCCACTGAATGTAAATCAACAAGGAAAAATAAAAAGCTAGAAGCAATATTCCTCATGTTCAAAGCCATATTACACTTTCAAATCCAATTTGTGCAGCAACCCAAGGTTTCCTCAGAAACACGCATCCAGCAGGCAGCAGCAGCAAAGAGCAGCCAAGCTGCAAAAATTCACAAATTCAAACAAATTAAGTCTTTGAACAAGAGAGACTGATAATTCAATCTCGCTATTTTACTCTGTCAACTCAGTTGACATTTCAAAGTCTTTGTTTATCATAAGTTAATTAAATTAATTAATCCCTAATTCAAAAACAATTTGATTTCACACTCTATCAATGGATTTTCAATGCTTAATCAAGTGGTTCTATAGCTAACAAACTAAAGAAAATAGTTTAATTGAATTAAATATAAGTATTAGTTGTACTAAACCTTGTTAAAGCAAATAACTACAGATTACTTAGAAAAGCCGCAGTGGCGGACCCACCCAAAAAAATGACATCTGTTTCGAGTGACGTGCGGGTGAGAGAAAGTGAGATTAACAGAGACAAAGCAACTACTGATAATGAAAACCAAACAAGAGAGGGCAAGAGCCGTGCAAGGGAGCACACCCCAGATGCGGTACGCCCGCAACCGCAGTCAACCGAGTCAATCCCGATCTAGAATTCTGAGTCACCGCGATCATCTCGACTCACTCTATTTTAATTTTATAATTTATTATCTAAGAAGAGAGAAAATTAAGGAGAGAAAAACTCACCATCCTTCTAAGCAACCAGGACCCGTTGAAGACTGTTGTTGAGGCGGCGGAGGCTGAGCGTACTGAGGAGGCGCGTAGGGAGGAGGATAGCCCTGCGCGGGATACGCCTGGGGAGGGTAGCCTTGCGGAGGGTACCCTGGGGGAGGGTAGGCGTCCTTCCCATAAGATTCCCCTGGCGGCGGGTAACCTATAGTCATAACAGATCAAAAATCAGTGAAATTAATTAGAAAAAAGAGCAATCGAACAAGATCAAACAACATGCAAAGGTTGAAAAATAGTGTTACGAAAGTAAAAAAGAGAGGGAAAGACCTTGGGGTGGAGGAACACCGACCGGTGGTTGCTGCTGGTTGTAATAACTCATGGGGAGAGAGAAGAGAGACTACAGAGAAGGGTGAATGGGAGTTTGTGTTTGTGAAAGAAAAGATACAGAGGAGAGGGTATTTATTGGAATTGAAATTGGGATAGTGGGTGGGTTTTCCACCTTGGAGGTTATAACCGAGGAGAGCTATTCCCTATGCATTCTTTCTCCTTTTCTTTTCACTTTTATTATTATTATTATTATTATTATTTATAAAAACTTATATAATTTAAATAATATAATAATGAGTTATATGTTTGGTAAGGAACAGGAAGCAACCTGTCATGGTCACACGTCCTAGTCGGAACCATAAATTGTTGGCTTCTGTAACTTCTTCTTATTCAATATGTTCTTTTACCAATTTTTCTTTTTCACTTTTGGTATTGGGAATGGGTATATTCCGTGTCAAATGCGCGTTACGCGACTCTGCACTTTTCTTTTCTTTTTTTCAATTAACATTTATTGTTAATTTAATAAGATAAAACAATATTGTTCATATACAATTTATAACAGTATAAAATATATAAAAAAATAAATAAATAATTTATTGTTATATTCAAATATTATTATAATTTAAAAATATAAAGTCATTTCTAATATTTTAATTACTATTATAACTTAAATTTATATCTCATATTATAAGAAAAAAAGTTAGAAAAGAATATAAAAGAGAAAAAGGTTCTGTTATCCTTCTTGAATATAAGAGTATATCTGGCAATGAATGTTTAGTTGTATCTCACCTTTTCATGGAAATAAAAAGTGCATTATAAAATGACAGGATAAAACATTATCTTATCATATTAGCACAATAAGAGTCGTTCAAACAAGGCTCCTTGTATTTATTTATTTTTAAATTAATTTGCTATGTAACAAAACAATTTAGATCTTTCTTTTTCATCAGATTATTTAATCGGCAACATTTATATCCGCATCCCAAGCAGTGATGGAGTTTCCTTATCTTTCGATCTCTAACTTTCTTTTTTATAAACCAAAATTAATATATAAATACTTTTTAAAAATTTTAATAAATTTCATATGTTTACCTCTCGTAAATTTTATATTTTTACTGATAATGAGAATAATAACATAAAATAAGCTATTGTATTTAAAATGTCTTTCGCTAGTGCCAACTGGTCCCTCTTTCTTTTAGATCTGGGTTACTTCTCTCTGTTTTAGTCTTCGTCTTTTTCCGTGTTTGCTTAACAACAATAAATATACCTTTTTTTAAATAAAAATCATAAGTTTCCTATGGAATAACAAATGGAAGCCCATCAAAGAAATTTAAATTGCAAATGTAAATTTGTCAAATGAGAAGTATAAAAAATAATTTGACTTCTTCTAGAAAAATTGACTTGACTCATCTAAAGTGTTACTTAAAACCTGACCGGATGGACAAACAATTATATGAGGATACCGGTAACTTGTGGCAGCTGTATGCATGGACAATTATTGCCATGATCAGAACAAAACATGTGTCATGAGCCAAAATTATAAATAAACTATACAAAAGAGTACTTTTAAATATTTTGTTAATTATTTTCATCTGATACTCATACAAACTTAATTATTACCGATTTAAATTGAATTGGGTCGAAAATATTTTTTTTTAAATATAAGTTTAATTTAACTCAATTTAATTGATCTAAAAATGAAAAGTATTTTTTTAAATATTTAAATTTATGTTTTAAAAATACCAAACGATCCATTGAACCAAGTTGTTTTGGATGACTCATTTAATTGTTGTACCTCTCTTCACTTTGATAATAACTTAGTGCTTGATTGATAGCTTCAAATTAGGAATGGTCTCTTGATATATTTAAAAAATTGGTATATATTTCCGTGTCCATGTTAACTTAAATATAAGTTTAAATTCAAAAATAATCTTAGGAAACCATGTTTATAAGCTTTTACCTTATACTTTTTTTTTAATAAATCAAACCTCGCAAAACCCCACTCCATATAAATTTAGTTTATACATAAAAGAATATCTCATTTTTTACCTAATTCAGTTTGATACAAGATTTTATACTAATAAAATAATTTCCTAAAATAAAGTTATTCAGCAATTCTTATCAATTTAATAAGATTCATAACATACAAATAATCCATCTCAATATACAACATTTTGTGTTACAAGCATAATCTAATTTAAACATCAATCATTCCATTACTAAGAATTCATGAGCATTTACATTACAAGTAATCTAATGCAATTTCATTAGCTTCCAAGTTAAATATGATCCAGTGAAAGTTATAAATAAATCTAGTTTCCTTTAGGTGGAGTTTTGTTCTATAAGATATATAGGTTCTGAAGAGTATTGAGTAAATAATGCTAAAGGATTTTCTAGATCATTTCCCAAAAAACAAAAAGTAAACTTAGCAAACAAACACACCACGACAAACCTAACAGCACATAAAACTAAGAGAAAACATTTCCTACTTTCATGAAAGTCACAAGACAATCAAGAAAAAAAATACTCCACATAAAAACCTCAATAGGCAATATAAGTTTTCTTATGAAAGTTCAAAGGAAAGAAGGAAAGAGAAATTATTTGAATTTAATATCGTGAAATAGTCTCTACCGTGTGCAATATATCAATTAATACACAAGTTATATAAGTTAGGTTTAAATAATTATTTGGTCTTAGTTTTGATTTAGTTTATTCAATTTGGTCATATTTTATAATTTTTATTTAATTTAGTCATAAATTTTAATTCCGTTAAAATTGATAACAGAGTCGTGTATATATGTCACTTTTTCAATGTCGTGATGCATTGTATAGTGACATGACCGTTTATTTACTGTAACTTGGATTGTGGTGTTTAATTTAATGTAATTTAGATTTTTGAATCAGGAGAAATTAAGACTATTTGAAAAAAATGACGTTTGAGTTATTTACACTATTTTAACACATTTTAATTCAAATGTCAATTTAAAATATTATTTAACGAGTTCAACAAAATTATCGCTATTATGTTGAAAGGATTATAACCATTTATTTTTTAAATTCAATGATCAAAATATATAAAAATTTGGAAGAAAAAAAAAATTCAATTTTACGTCAAGTTTATCACTATGAATATATTTAATTGTATGAAAAATTAATTTACTGTTGGTTTTATACATTTAATTTCCCTTGTCATTTTTAACATCGTGAAACTTTATCTCATCCTAATATCTTCAACCTAGTGTGACCGTTGCAAAGCACTTGCACCCTCCCTACACGTTACAACCTTTCATGAAAGTCCCTTGCATTGAATTTATATGAATATGTACCACTTCTCTTATTGCAAAAATCTCACATATAAAATATTTTTTAAGGAATTTGTTTTGTAATTATATTCCATAGGTCAATCATACGCAAAAGTATCAACATAAATAAAATTTATAAAAGTAATTAGGTTAACTAACTAGGCTTATATTAACTAGCCTAATATAAAATGTAAAAAAAAAATACTAAAAATTGTGAAAAATATTAAAAATATTTACTATAATTTTACATATTCTATCAGACCCAAAAAAAGGAGGTTGTCATATGTTGAGACGGCTTTGACAACCATCAAAGAGTATGCGTTGAAGTTTATTTAGTGAAATTGTTACCAATTTTAGAACAGCTGAGTTAATTATACGAGTAGAAAATGAAATACAATTTATAAATCAGAAAATTTTAATTCTTTATATTAAATTTAGATAACAAACAGACAAAAAATATTAATTATTGATGACACTTTTTCTAAACATTTGTTATTGATTTAATTTAACTTTAAGAATTAATGCGATTTTTTTAAGAATGTTTTAAATAAATAATTGAGTTAACCTTTTATCCTATCTTAAATGAGTACTTACTATTAGTACATTTTAAAAAAAAATTATTTACTCTCTTAATGCTACTGCATTATCACATGTGTTTACTTTTCTTTATAATAATAAAAAGTAATAAAATTATGATTTTTATTATTATTATTATTATTATAATTAAAAATTAAATATAAATATAAATACTTTGTATGTTTTTATTGTAAACATTTTTTATTATTTTGTACGTAATTTTTAATTAAAAAATATTAACTTAAAAAAACAGTTAAATAAATTAATGGTAAAATTTTTTAAAAATAGAGTTAAATATGTTTTTTGTCTTTCAGTGAAAAATTGGAATTAGTTCTTTTTGGAAACTTTGAACCAAATTGGTCTCTCAATTATGTAAATACGTGAATTTAGTCATTTTTATCAAATTTTATTAAGTTTGTTTGAAATTTCAAACATAATTCACTATAGTATTTTAGTTTGTTGACACCATTTGACACATTTTCGTTTCAATATTAGCTGAAAATGTATTTGAAACGTCAAATAAACTTTAAAAAAATGGTTTAAAAGACTAAATCCAGAAATGTCTAAAGATGAGAGACTGAATTGATTCAAGGTTTCCAAGAAGTACTAATTTCAATTTTCACTACAGGTTGGAAGACAAAAACATATTTAACCCAAAAAATATCATTTACAGTATAAAATTAATAAAATAATTATTTAATTTAGAAAAAATTATTTAAAAAGCAAAAACTGAAAACAAAAAAAAATCGTATATATAATAACAAATGCGAATAGATATAAAAAATTGAATTTATTATTATTATTATATTAATAAAAACCTTATTAAGTGGTTAGATTTAAAAAGTGTATAATTACTTATTTGGTCCCTTAATTTTTTGGTTTAGTTCAATTTGATACCCATATTTTTGGTTGGTTCAATTTAGTGCCCTAATTATTTAAAAGGGTTTAATTTGGTCATCTCCGTTAAGTTGGAGTTAACACCGTGTCCGTACAGGACACATGTCAAGCCGTGAAATTTTTTAACTTTTTTTTGACTTTTTAATTTTTTTTTTATAAAAATTTATAATTTGCCATGTGTCAGAATACTATCGTGCCACGTGGCAGTTTACAATCATGACACGTGGCAGTGATAAAACCTGTTTTCAATTTAGTCTTCTATTAAAATTTTCTGTTCAATTTAGTACTAAATTCTTTAAAACAATTCAATTTTATCCTTTCAAATTTGAGACCAAATTAGTAAATAAGTTTAATTATAACTTATATATGCATATTCAAATTATTGTTTTGAATTTATATATGAAATCATTACACCTAAATATTCAAATTATTTTATTTTTTACAAGTGTAAAAAATTTCAAGTGTACAAAGATATAAAGGTAAAAATGTAAAAAATAAAATAATTTGAGTATTTAGGTGAAGTGATTTGATGTATATATTAAAAAAAATTATTGTAACATGTATATATAAGTTGTAATTAAGTTTATTTATTAATTTGGTCTAAAATTGAAAAAGATAAAATTAGATCATTTTAAAAAATAGGGATACTAAATTGAACCAAAAATTTTAAATAGATGACTAAATTGAAAACAAGTTTTACCACTGTCACGTGGCACGACAATAACATGACATGTGATAGATTAAAAATTTATAGAAAAAAATAAAAAAATAAAAAAATTTCATGGTTTGACACGTGTCATTTACAAACACAGTATTAACTTTAATTTACCAAATTAAACCATTTTAAATAATTGATGTGCTAAATTAAACTAACAAAAAAAATATGATAACCAAATCGAATTAAAAAAAAGAGTTTAAGTACTAAATCACTTATTATACCTTTAAAAAAATGTGTCAACAATATACTTTTACATCTGAAAAGTCGCGTGAAAGAGGATGATGTTTGAACCGGAAATAGTATTTCATGACAGTGTTTGGTATGTCTGAAGCTGGCAATAATAAATTCGAAGAAAAAGAAAAGTCCTTCTAAATATAATGCATGCGCTCTTTTCTTCTTTTTCTTCTTTCTGTATTTTAGCTTCAGGGGGTTGTTTTTAGTTATCTTTCTCCTTCACAATAAAGGACCGAAAACAGAAGTTATTGCATGTTTCTTAAATTTAATTTACTGTCTAGAAGTTATTGGTTGGAACACACCATACAATGTTCAAAAATTACACTCCAATACTTCATCATAAATTGAAATCCATTCACACAGTTTTCCTCTTTTAATTTTTCTCCTCTTGAGTACATCCAGTCTCTTTTTCTTTTCTTTAATTATTTTTTACTTTTTTACTATTTAAACTTTCACCTCAATAAGTTGTGACATATATTTCTTTATTTGTAAATGGTGGTAGACAGGGAAATTTATAGCTGAATCAGGCAATGAAATAAGATAGACACAAGTAATTAATTTCGTGGGTTCGTTTCTTTTTTATAACAATTTTTCTCTTGATAATAATTTAAAAAAACAAGGTTGGTGATATTTAGAAAGAAAAGTGAGAGAGATCGTGATGGATTATATTTTTTTAGAATTATTTTAGTTGTTAATTTAGTCATTATTTAATCGTTAATTATTTATTATTATTAAAATTGATTATTATTAAAAAAACTTATTGTAATATATTACAATTTTATAAATTAGATGCTTTTTTAATAAGTATGGTTAAAATATTTTAAAATATCCAAGTCGAAGTAAAAGTATAAAAACTAACCGATAACCATTACCCAAAAAAAAACAAGTAATATACTTACATCTTTTGATGGACAACTTACTTAATGCAGATACAAAATATAAACTATTTTTTTTTAAATACATTATAGACTTATAAATATATTATTATACATAACATCTGACCATTAATAAACATCAACATGGAAGTTGTTGAATCAGTGTTGTTTTAATTTTGCATAGGTTTAAGGTGGTGAACCATAGACATGATATTCCTCGTTTGGTGTTCCAACATTTGACCCCTGAAACCCTAATGTAGTACAAGCAAATAAAAAAGAAAGTTAGTAGTAATAGTAAGCTAAGCTAACAATACCGACTTCAACAAACCAATTAAGGTAACCTCGTCACTGCGAGAATCTAGTAAAAAGCCGTCCATGGTGCACCACTCAATTTTGACCATAGATGTGCTCTTAAACAAATCAATGGCCAGATCAATGACCTGAAAGTTGTTTGGCCAGAATTAGTATTCACGTGTAAAAAGCACGATAGAATTTTATTTTGTTTTCGTTTATTAGTAACTATATACACATTTTCTTAACTTTCCGCTTAATTTCACGTTTTCTAACTTTCCTCAACAAATATAAATTTAATCTGAAATTATCTTGTAGAAAGTTTTAATAACGATTATATCTGGTGGCATTGTGGTACTGTTATTGATTCTTACCCTGCTCGTGTTATGATGTTACAATTCTGTCCCATGAGTACAGTGAAGAAAATGACAGGGTTCTGTGAGAGTTGTTGAAAAGTGTGCCAGGTGAATGTGGAAAAGCGTTTCAGGCAGAGGGTAGAGTCACAACGCCCGTGCCAACTCTCACTCATCATTTTCATTCTGGACCATTTCGTAACAGACACAGTACACACCTGTTTTGTTCTCTGAACATTATAAGAAACATCGACTAAGAAAATTAAACTACTGATTAAACAAAACAAACATTAGAGATAAAGAGAAACAATGGCAGCTGGTGGAGGAGGAGGAAAGGCTGATGAATTCCTACCTCATCCTGTTAAGGACCAACTTCCGGGTGTTGATTACTGTGTTACCAGTTCTCCCTCATGGCGTAAATTCCACCCTTGGCCTTTTTATGTATCTAAACTCAACTTTTTTTGACAATTTTTTTTTTTTACGAGGATGTTCTTTTTTGTCTTTAATTTGGTTGCAGCTGAAGGGGTCATTCTCGGGTTTCAGCATTATCTGGTTGTGCTTGGGACCATTGTCATTGTTTCCACCATCCTTGTCCCTTTGATCGGTGGTGGCAATGTAATGCAAATTTTTAATACTCTGCAGTCATGTCTTTCCATTTGAGTCTAATTTCTTTTTCTTTAAAATAAAAATATAGGTAGAAAAGGCTGAAACAATACAGACTCTACTTTTTGTTGCTGCCATTAACACACTTCTGCAAACGTTGTTTGGCACACGGCTTCCAGTGGTTGTTGGAGCATCCTATTCTTTTCTAATTCCTGCTGTTTCCATTGCCTTTTCTAGCAGAATGAGTGTATTTGCTGATCCACATCAGGTTAGCCCCTATTTGTTATGTGTTGATATTGTTGTAGTATAGCTCTCTCTAATTATTGGTGAAAATAATTAATAGATGGTATAGATATGCTGTTTCTCATTGGAAAATTAACTATTTTTCATGAGTAGTTTTGAAGTGTTGTGCATATTACTAAAGGCAATTGATTCTTCACTGACTTTTTTCAGAGATTTAAACAATCTATGAGAGCCATACAAGGAGCACTTATTGTTGCATCGTTTTTCCAAATCATTGTTGGCTTTTTTGGCTTTTGGAGGATATTTGCCAGGTAGATGACATACCAGAGAATCTCTTGATTACTCTTTTGCAATCTGCTCTTTGTAGAAGTCAGCAATATTTCAGAATAGTAAAGTTCACTATACTAGTTGATACTGCAGGTTTCTCAGCCCGCTTAGTGTAGCCCCTCTTGTCACTCTGACTGGACTAGGATTCTTTATGTTAGGATTTCCCAAAGTACACTCTTTGCTCTTTTCTTATGCATAGTGGCAGTTTCTTTCATGTGATTCTTAGTTGTTTAACAAACAATGATTCTTGTAGTTGGCAGATTGTGTTGAAATTGGTCTCCCTGCATTAGTTATCATTATCATCTTGTCCCAGGTATGTTACTTTCTTTAGCATTCTCTCATCCATTTTAATTTAATTCTATTACAGCAACAAGACAGTGATTAGTGAGACAAAACTCTTTTTTAATATAATATCCAAATCCCTCCATATTAAATTTCATGGGTCTTCCATCATTAAGTTAAACTAGTAATGATTTCCTTAAGCAAGGTACCACATTCAAGTTTTGTGTGTAGGAAACGTTTCAGACTAAGATTGTTCTTGCTGGCTTCTATAAGATTGTCTGTTGTAGAGAATATTTATAATCGGGACCACAAAATACATGGCTTGATATTGATATATGCATAATTTCACTTGTTTTGAAAAAACTCTTATAAAATTTAAGTAACAAATTAAAATAGTAGTACTGCAAGAACTGAGTTGTTATCTGTGTATATTATATATCAAAACAAATCAACACTTTGAATTGATATTTCTACTTATGTTAAATAAATGGCCTTGCAGTACATTCCACAAAAGATGAAATCAAGAGGAGCTGATAGATTTGCAATCATAGTCTCAATTGGAATTGCATGGGCATTTGCTGAAATTTTGACTGCTGCTGGTGCCTATAATAAAAGATCGCCTAAAACCCAACTAAGTTGCCGTACTGATCGATCTGGGTTAATTAGTGCTGCTCCTTGGTTAGTCTTAATAAGTTGCTTGTATTATAAGAATCATGCTTTCAGAACTACGTATTATATTCTATAATAGATGATGGTATGTAAGGATCAAAGTAGTTTTTGCAACTATGTGCCAGGACATGAGTATGTTTAGATCACCTCTTCATAAAATACACAAATTCATTCTTGATCATTTGGTAATTGTAAATTCATTCATATGGATATGTATGATCATTTAATGGATCGCCCTTCAATTAAATCTCTCTCCATTTATGTAGGATAAGAGTTCCATATCCATTTCAATGGGGACGCCCTTCTTTCAATGCTGGTGATGCTTTTGCTGTGATTGCTGCTTCTCTTGTTGCAATTGTAGAGGTTTGCTTTTGTTTCTTTTAATGTGTCCACAATCTTGTGCAGATGATTGCTATAACTTTTGACTCTATTCATTGGATTACAAGAATTCTGTGAACTTCTCTTGGGTCTTTTTTATGCTATCTTCTTGAATTGACAATTTCTAACTAAAGGTACATGATTAAAGTTCTTTTCATTTGGATGTCCTTTTATATAATTTTTTCCTTTTCATTCTCTGGGGACAGTCAACAGGGACATTCATTGCAGCATCAAGATTTGGAAGTGCAACCCCTGTTCCACCTTCTGTGCTTAGTCGTGGTGTTGGCTGGCTGGTGCTATGCGATTCTCTGACATTACATTTGTTCATGCAATTACTTTCAAAATTTAGACTCATATGTTAATGTTTGTCGATTTCAGGGCATTGGCACTCTTTTGGATGGCCTTTTTGGCACAGGAACTGGATCCACTGCATCAGTGTATGTTTTATTGCCTTAAAAAATCATCTGACTAGCTGTATTCTTAAACCATGAACCTAAGTTGCTGTCTGAAAATGATGTTTCCTGAATTGTTTTCATACAAAAATCTAAGAACCTTGATGATTTTCTTTTGCTTTTGTACTAAAGGCATTATCTAATTGTCTTTCCTTGACATTAAGTGAAAATGCAGGACTCCTGGGTTTAACACGAGTAGGAAGCCGCAGAGTCATTCAAATATCAGCTGGATTCATGTTTTTCTTCTCTATATTAGGTGTTGAAACAATTTCTTCAATTTCTTAAACTCTTGATTTGGTGTAAGGCTCTATTTTGGCGTATCCACAAAAGGTGGAATAAAATGAATTGGATATCATAGCAGTATGATGATTTCATACAACTCCAATCTTCCTCATCTAAACAGTCCAACCAACCACTATGAACGAATCAAACTGATCTTGATTTACATGTGTTATTTTGTTCTACTGATTTTTTATTTAAGCGTTCATGTTTGTGCTTCTGTGCAGGAAAATTTGGAGCAGTTCTTGCTTCAATACCTCTGTCAATTATAGCAGCTATTTACTGCGTTCTCTTTGCCTACGTAGGTAAGTGTGTGATGTACTGATTTATGTGTTGCTTGGGCCAATGCATTGAATATAATGCAACATGAATTAGGGAAAATAACTCTTACCCATTTTTATGTGTAAAATGTATTTCCATTTGGTAACTTGATGTTTTATTCCTGAATTATTTCTGATTTAGTTGAATCACTTTATGATGAGCAGCCTCAGCTGGGCTTGGTTTTCTTCAATTCTGCAATCTAAACAGCTATAGGTCATTGTTCATCCTTGGACTCTCTCTCTTCCTTGGTTTATCAGTTCAACAGTATTTCAACGAATATCTGTTGATATCTGGACATGGCCCTGTTCATACTGGCTCCACTGCGGTTTGTATAATCAACTTAAAACGAGTTTCCTTCATTCTTCTTATTTTACTGTTACCATTGTTTATTCTTATGGTTTCATTGTAACTCCTTTTGCAGTTCAACGATATAGTGCAAGTGATTTTCACATCCCCAGCAACTGTAGCAATCATGGTTGCCTACTTCTTGGATTTAACTTTGAGTCGCGGAGATAGCTTAACTCGCAGAGACAGTGGGAGACATTGGTGGGAAAAATTCAGGAATTTCAATCATGATATTCGAAGTGAAGAGTTCTATTCACTTCCTTTCAACCTCAACAGATTCTTTCCATCATTTTGAGTGCACTTCCATTTTAAAATTATCAAAGACAAAATCTATGTTCCTTTTAGAATTTATTGTCTCAAAGAGTGTCTGTAATAAATATATGTATACAAATATGTATGTATAAGTCGTAAGTTATATCATTACTGACTTATTTAACCCTTCCCAAGTATTTCAATTGGGCCTCTAGTAGTCCACTCTGCATGGCTAAAAGTAATTGGGCCTATATGGTAGCGGTTATCATGCGGGAATCACGCTCTGGTGTGTTTTTTCTCCCTGCATCTCGTACTTTTACTCTTACTCTTACACCAACATATGATCTAAAATTCCAATTTTACCCAACAAGAATGATTTGAAATCCAGAATAGTGAGAACGTCCTTCGGGATTAGTATTCTGAAATACATTTTCTTCTAAATACTTTATCTAGAATTAAATAAATGATATTTATTTCAAATGATTTTAGAGTGTTAATTCTGAAATGTTTATCGTTATTTTGAAATTATATAATTACATTTTAAATTGCAATGCCTAATCTGAAATATATTTAATGACGCACTTATTTCCGGAATGTTGATTCTAGAATTGCTTTTATTATTTTTCCTTACGTGTATCTAACTAGATATTATGTTAATCATATTGTTACGTTTATTATATGAAATGTCAATAATATTAATTATGCAGAAATATTTAATATTGAGCAAATATTGTAGACAATTGAATAAAACTAGTATGGAAAATACTATAGTAGTTTATTTAAGCTTTTGAAGTGATACACGCTGACATTATAGTAATAGAATTTATTTACCACTTGTATTTTGTTCAACATATAAATAGTTAATTTGCTATCTAACAATAGGGATAAAAACTGATAATTTTAAATTTTAGCGGGACCAAAAAGAAAGAAAGAATTTACAGAGAGCCAAAATCAGAATTTATGTTAAGAAACCAGAAACAGATTTAAACTTTTTTTATATGCATAAACTATTTATTTAAGTTTCTTAATCAAACAATTGTGGTATTTTACTTTTAATAAGTTGGTTGGTTTTCTGTCTATCTTTGTAACATTGTAACATTGATGATCTGAGATGAAATTTAAATAGTTTGATTTTTTTTTTCAAATGTGATAACATTTATAAATAATATCATTAAATTATGTAATATCAACTCAAATGATAAATAAATAGCTTTATATAGCTTTAAAAATAAGAAATCATTATATATTACAATAAAATATACCAAAACTATAATAAATTAATAGGTTAAGAATCTATTTCATTCTACTATCGTTTAAAGTTTTCAATTAAGTTCACTTTTAAAAACATAACAAGTTAGTCCTGTTTTTAGATTGACGAAAACTATTTCCTAATGGCAGTTTCTTCCCATATATTTTTATAGGTTTTTATTTTAATTTTTTAATTATATAATTTGAAAGTCTTTAACTTTTAAATTGTTTAATTCAGAAATCGAAAATGATTATGTAATTGGAAAGTTTTTTTTTTTAAATTCCGTATTATATAATTTAGAAACTGAAAATGACTTTCACATTTTATAGTTTGTAAAGAGCAAAATGAAAAAAAAAAATGGAAGGCAGAAAGAAAGTTATGAAGGTAAAAAAAATATTTTCTGACAGTTAAGCTGATAAAAAAGAAAACTCTAAAAAAACTCGGGACATTAAAATCATACAATGAACATTAAAAGCTCAAGTATAATGGTCGCAACATTTTTTTTTTCTTTTATCAATTTGTACTTATATTAAAAACTGCATATAACACAGTACACAATAAATAAATATCAAAGCAAGCATAACTAAAGTCATTTACTCCTATCGTTTTTCCCTTGTTTGGTTATAAATGCACTATTTATCAATTGCGTAAAATAAAAAAAAAAAGTTTACAGAAAAAAAAGACAAAAAAAAACAGTGAAAAGTTATTGTTATTTAATTAAAAAAATGAGTGAGAAGTTATTTTAGTTATTGCTATTCATATATTTTATTATTATTTATCATTATTATAAAAAAAAATATTGCAGTATTTATTTTAATAACATAATTGCTGGTACCCACAAAAAAAAAATAATAATAATTACCAGAATCAACCATAAATTTCTCCTTGGGAACATAATGCATTTATGTTTGAACAAGTTAATTTATTTTGGTGATACATGCCTCATTATGGTATAACTTTATTTATGGAGCAAGGTTGAAAGCTTGGGGCCAATTAAAAATTTAAAGTTAATTTAATATAATTTTATAAAATAAGATAAAACTAAATGTTCCAAAAACATATAACAACAAAATATATCTACGCAGAAGCCAAACTAAATATCATTTATAAAGATTCAGTATTACAAATATTAGTAATCACATGAAGAACTTTCATAAATTTTGCAATAAAATTCAAAATTACAAATGTTAATAATCACATCATTCATAGGATGTTGAGTCCCATGTTGAATACGATGAAGAAGTAATATGTTACAATGCAGTGTGTCTCAGCTTCTAAAAGGCAAGAACCAAATAACAAATTTGGAACATGTAAAGACACTTTTGTTATATATAAGCAAAAGGTGCATTCTCTTCACACTACCACATCACAATGCTAGAGTAGGCCATAGGCCATAACCATAAATTCACAACCAAAGAAAAGGTATTTGGAGCACTCATCGTGTTTCTTGATTCTCTGCAGTGCGATACAAGAGGCATCAAATCAGAGACAGAATGAACAATAACAAACAAGAAAACGAGACACAAGCAAAGGAAGAAGAAGACATGGATGAAATTCTCGGTGTTGCTTACTGTGTTGCAAGATTTCCCTCATGGCGTATATGCTACTGCAACCCTTATTTTCTGCCTAAACTTAATAATTAGCACTTCACAGTTATACATTTTTTTCGCTTTGGTTTGGTTGCAGCCGAAGGGATTTTTCTTGGGTTTCTGCATTGCGTGGTTGCGATTGGGACCATTGCCATGGGTTCTTGCATCCTTGTCCCTTTGATGGGTGGTGGCAATGTAATAAAGCTTCTGAAGTTTTCTTAATGCCGTTTTCTTTTATACATGACGATACATGTGTTTGTTTGACAATCTTTCTGTTTCGCTCGAATTTCTTCTTCTTCTGAAATAAAACAGGAGGAGAAGGCTGAAATGATAGAGACTCTACTCTTCGTTGGGGCGATTAACACACTCCTGCAAACGTGGTTTGGAACACGTCTTCCTGTGGTCATGGGACCATCCTACACTTTCCTAGTTCCTGCTGTGTCCATTGCTGTTTCCAGGAGAATGAGTGTGTTTGAAGATCCGCATCAGGTTAATCAGTGTGTCTGCATTGTTGTATTATAGCTCTATCTAATTACTACTTAGGTTTCGTTTTTTATTAGAAGTTTTGGAGATAAAAGTGTTTAAGTGTCTCATCTCACTGATTTGAAACTTTTCTTGGCTGGATCTTTCAGAGGTTTATACAATCGATGAGAGCCATTCAGGGGGCACTTATTGCTGCATCGTTTTTTCAAGTGATTGTTGGCTTTTTAGGATTTTGGAGGATTTTCGCCAGGTAATGTACATGTTTCGAGTTGCGTTGAGAATCTATTTTGATATTTTCTTTGGTGCAATTTCGTCTTTGATTAAATCCTTATAGTTTGGAATAGAAGAATCACTAATATTTAATACCGATGTTACAGGTGTCTGAGCCCGCTTAGTGTGGTTCCTCTTGTCACTCTCACTGGCCTTGGACTCTTCTTATCAATATTTCCAACAGTATTGCTCTTTTCTTATGCGAATTACTAATTGTTTGACAAACATAATCGCTGGTTGTCGTTTCATTCTTGTAGATGCTACATTGTCCTGCAATTGCTCTGCCAGCTTTCTTCATTCTCGTCGTGTTCCAGGTATAATTTTACACATTCATTTTAGTTTATTTTTTCTCAAATATTTCTATAGCAACAAGATAGTGATTAGTGAAGCAATAATATAGGTTAAATTACTTATTTGTTAACCGCACTTTAATAAACTTCATCTTTAAGTATTTCTATCTAAAAAATATCTTAGATGGTTTTTTTTTTTCATAAATAGTATAATTTTATTTTAAGTTTATCGAAATGGATAAATTTGTAAAAGATAATACAGATAAATAAGTCAAGACTTGAAACATAACTTCAAAAGGAAGAAATAATAATTCAATGTGATTTTACTTTCAATATTTTATTTCAAAATTGGTGGAGAAATCATACATGAAAATACGATTTTATTTTTTTATACTTTTTCAACTGAAGTATAATTTTAAATATATTTTAAAGCCGTGGTCAGGGATACTTGAACGTACAAGCAGTTGACAATAATTAAGTAAAAGAGAAAGTCACTGGAGAGATCGTGCTTCGCCAATTGATTTGGCTGACTCTTTAATAAAATTACCCACAAAAAATCAACATTCAAAACTGATATTTGTACTTTTGCTAATTAATGGCCTTGCAGTACATTGATCGAAGGATGAAATCAAGAGGAGTTAATCGATTTGCAATCATAGTTTCAATTGGAATTGCATGGGCAGTTGCTGAATTTCTTTTTGCAGTTGGTGCATTCAAAGAAAGATCGGTTAAAACTCAAATCACTTGTTTTACAAATCCATCTGCGTTAATTACTGCTGCTCCCTGGTAAGTCTTAAGTAGCTTGTTTTGTGTTATTAAGACTCGTGCAGTTTTTTTCAGATCCATATTTTGTGTTTGTGACGTGATAGATGATAATGGTAACATCAAAGGCTTTAAAATATTAAACTAGTTTTTTCAATTTTGTACTTGGAGCTGCATGTGTTCTTAGCACCTCTTACAAAATTACAAACACACGAATGCCTGGTCATTTTTCTAATGGTTATCTAAAGCTCTGTTCTTCAATTAGACATCATTCCATTTGTGCAGGATAAGAGTTCCACATCCATTTCGATGGGGACGCCCTTCTTTCAATGTTGCTGATATTTTTTCTATGGTTTCTGCTTCTCTTGTTGCAACTATAGAGGTTCGTTTTTTTTTTTTTTAATGTAAAAATACTTGTGAGGATGGATTTTATATTATTGAAATAAAACAATCACAATCGCAAAGTCTAATGCTAGCAATATTTTGCACATGACATTGTGTACCTATATCAGTACGACTTGGTGAACTTGCGAAATTTTCGGGAACTTGCCCCAGTGTTTTTGACATTATCTTGTAATTTGACTACTCTTAATTTTAAGGGGTATTATTGAAGTTCTTTTTTATTTGGATGTATTTGATATAAGTTTTTCCCTTTTCATTATTTTGAGGACAGTCAACAGGGACATTCATTGCGGCATCAAGATTAGGTAAAGCAACCCCTATTCCACCATCTGTGCTTGGTCGTGGTGTTGGTTGGCTGGTAATGGCTGATTCTTTGACATTACATTTCTACGTCCATTTACTTCTAAAATATTAGACTTATTCATCGAAGTTCAATGATTTCAGGGCCTAGGTACTCTCTTGGATGGAATTTTTGGCACTGGAACTGGATCCACTGCATCAGTGTACATCTTGCTTACCTTTAAAAATCATCTAACTAACTACTATTCTTAGGCTAACTATCTGAGTTTTCCTGGTTCTAAGCATAAAACGAGTTTCCAATATTTTATCACTCAATGAGTCAATGTTAATTGAATCTGTTTAAAGAGGAGATTAACATGTTATCCTCTAAGAAAATCTTAGAGATTATCAGGAACACCTGATTTACACTACCTAGAGGTTATCCTGTCGACCAGTGGTTAACGCAGGACATTTCTGTCTGAAAATGATACTAAAGATTTTGCGTATTGACTAGATATATGAAGAATACTATGACAGTCCATTTGTTTTATGTTAAACATGTGAATTTTGGAAAAAAATTCTTTTACTATCACCTCAAAAGACATTATCTAATTGTCTTGCCTTTTTATTTCCTGCATTAAGTGCAAATGCAGGACTCTTGGGTTTAACACGAATAGGAAGTCGCAGAGTCATTCAAATATCAGCCGGATTCATGCTTTTCTTCTCTATATTAGGTGTTACACCGACTTATTCCAAATTCTAAACTCTCTATTGGTGAAACCAAATGTGTCATATTTTATATTTGCATTGGACAAATCGTTCCTTACTAAAGTTTTATTTGGATATATTTCATTACATTTCATTTCAAACAATAAAAAAAGCACCGGCAAATAATACCATTTCATTCCACTATTCTCTGTTTCATCCCTTTTCATCAATTCAAGCATGGTCTAAGTGATCAAAAAAATCAAACTTACCAAGCTTTTCATGTTATTTTTTCCACCTAATTTCTTCTACTTAACCATTCGGGATTGTGCTTTTGTGTCAGGAAAATTTGGAGCATTTCTTGCATCAGTGCCTTTGCCTGTTGTAGCAGCTATTTACTGCATTCTCTTTGCCTTCGTAGGTACGTGTGTGATTTGTGTTATATGGTCGGATGATACATTGAAGAGAATGCAAAGTCAATTAGCGAAAATAATTCTACAATCTCAATGTGCGTGTATTTGCACTTTAGGACAACTAACAAGTTAACCAAAAGCAAATAAGTGTCTGACTACTGACTGCCATGAAACTGATGTAAAATGTTTTTCCATTGGAACGTACTAACTTTATGTTTTGTTCCTGAGTTACTTTACTTCTATATTTGATTGTAATGTTTCTTCGATGACAAGCAGTATCCGCTGGGCTTGGATTTCTTCAATTCTGCAATCTTAACAGTTATAGGTCAATGTTCATCCTTGGACTTTCGCTCTGCATCGGTTTATCTGTTCCTCAGTATTTCAACGAGTATCTGTTGCTACCCAAACATGGTCGTCTCCATACAGCCTCCACTGGGGTTTGTACATAATACCTTGATTCTGTTGATTTTTGTTTAATTATAGCCACCTTTGGTTCTTATGGTTCACTGTAACTCTCCTTTTGCAGTTCAACAACACAGTGCAAGTGCTTCTCTCATCCCCAGCAACTGTGGCAATAACAGTTGCTTACTTCTTGGATTTAACTCTGCGTGGTGGAGACACGTCAACTCGGCGAGACAGTGGGAGACATTGGTGGGAAAAATTCAGGAGCTTCAACCAGGATATTAGAAGTGAAGATTTCTATTCACTTCCTTTCAACCTCAGCAAATTTTTCCCCTCAATTTGAGTGCACTTCCACCTAAAAATGAACAAGAGGAAATCTATAATTCTCGGGACAATCTTTCTATGTATATATATAGTACAACATATATCATCGTATCTCAAATTGAAGTAGTGTGAATAAGAAAGATTTAGAACAAAAGAGTTGGTTGCAGTTTATGTTAATATAAACTTGCATGCATGCTAAGTTTTTGTCTTACACGTCTATGTACTTGAAGGGTGTGAATGTAGTGTCTTTTAGGATTGAAGCTTGAAATTGAGTCCAAGCTCAAAGTGGAAAACACATGAGAGACGATAATGATGTATGAAATCAAAGGACCAAAAGGGAACGTGCAAATTGAAGTTTTGAAATCTGTGTTGTGGAATTGAACATGAAATTTATAGCTTTCTTATAGGCTCACCTAGGCATGGCTAAGACTAAGTGGGTCCATATGGCAGCCCTTGTCCTACGGGAATCAGCTTCCGTGTTGTCATGTAGTCACATGAAAAACAACAATAATTTTGTTTCAACCAATTGTTGGTGTGAAAAAGGTTTGAATACATATAGTTAATGAAAAAATTAGTTCGGTGTAGAAATATAGATATTTCTAGCTCAAAATAAATTCTCCTCCTCAAAAGGTTGTTTTTTCTCTTTAGGTATAGAAGGAAAACAAAACAGACTCAACATATCATATATTACTGTTTTCATTTAAATTTTCAGTACACATATTTATTACACAACATTGTGCAACTCACGCTTACAAAGGGGCAAAGGTTGTCTGAAATCTTTGATTTCGCTTTGAACAACATATTTGATAGTATATATTTTTCAACATGTAATTTCAATTAAGTGAGCTCAATTTTTGGTGTATGCAACACCTGATGCAGTTGCGTAAACGACTTTGTAAAAGACATGAATGCTCACGTGTCATGCGAGGCCAGTGATTCCCTTTGACTTTAACATAAGGCTTGATTCATTAGATTTGATGATATACATAAACATAATCATAAGTAACATCATACACCGAAAACTTCTACATTATATATAATATCTCAACAATAATGATATTATTATTTTATTTTAAAATTATATTTATATTTATTTCTAATTAGTTTTTTTGTACTATTTTTATGTTATTTTCCGTAATAATTTTTGTTAGTTCAACACAATTTAAATACTAGATTTTACAAGAACCTCAAACATTTCTTTAAACAATTTAAATACAGATTCTACAAGGAACCTCAAACATTTTTTTTAATAATTATTTCTTTCATAGGATATCTATAAAAGAATAAGTCTTCGTATTGTTGGGATAAAAATTCGATTGTGATCCAGTTCAGTTAACTTCTATCACGAGATAATCGATGTCACTTACAAAATTCATAATAATATTTGCAAACTATCCATCTAATGAAGCTATTCAGATGGAACAAAAAAACTCCATTAACTCTTTCGGTGCAATATTTGTTAAGAAAATGTTGAAGCCAAACTTCATAATTGTTTATATAAAATGGATTAATAGTCTATATTTCTATCAAATCTTGAAGTATGGTAAGTTATAAGTACGTTGTTTGAAGAATCAATTGAAAGAATATTTGGAAAAACCAACAATAACTTTAACAACGATATTATTGCATTTTAACTATGTTAGTGCAATTTTGTAGGTTTTGTAAAAATTTAACATCGTTTAAACAGCAGGGATTAACCGATATATAAACATTGTGTTTCGTTAAGTGTTTTACAACTTGTTTTATTAAATTACATGAGTTTTACACGTGAGTTTTTAACCGGAAGTTTTCAAAAATAAAAATACAATCTCCTCTAGTATATTTTTTTCACCAAGAAACTATAATATTTAAAAATAAAATAATACTTATATAAATTATTGAAATACTAAAAAATTCTATATTTTATTACACTACAAAAAATCCTATATTACTCAATAGTCATGGTAAATAACTATTCATAGACATTTTTCTTTCTTAACTCATTAAATCTTTTAAAGATAAATTTGTAATTGATATACCGAGTTTCAAAATATACCTCAAATATTCCTATGTCAGTAGAGTTGACATAGGAATATTGATAACGTTTGCAAAGACGAAAAAATATTAAGAAAAAAACATTTTTTCCTTTTATTCTTAAATTGTCCTACACTTACACTATTGTATGATCAAATCAGCATTAAAAAAAATAGATCAAATACATTCAATATTAAAAAAGAACGTCATGATTCAATTATAATTTTAGTTGACTAGCAACCTAAGCATCACATATACTATAACTCAACAAATTCATACCAATTTGATTCAAATAATAGCATACAAACAAAAGTAATGCTAACTCCCCTTACATTGGCTCTCTTTGTAATCTAAGGAACAAGAAATTGAAAAGGAGGACCCAAGAACATTCTATGAACTCCTTAATCACTTCAAAGTTTCAAATCTTAATCGTTAAACATCTTGAAATGGAGTTCTATCTGAAAACCCCTTCTTTTTCCCAAATTCTAAGTGATACATGATTTTACTGAGAATAAAAATGAAAATTAGAGAAGGAGAAGAAGAAAAGCTAACCTAGAGTAAAAGTTTCGAGATGGATGTTGATTTTTTTTCTTTTCTCAGCAGAAAGGAAAAGAAAGATTTAGATTATTTTTTTCTTTCCATCTTGAAGAGTACGAGAAATGAGAAGTGAATAACAAAAGTTGTTTTTATCGAAATAGAAATACAGTTTAAAATCTCTAGTTGCACCCATAAGTTTGCTAAGTTCACTTCTATTTTTCACTAGTGCCCACATAAAACTCCAGGAGCTACTTTAAGCACCATTAAAAGTTATATTCTTACTCCTCAACTTAAACATAATCATCACAATTCACTTGAATCTAAAACAAACTCACAATCATCATCGCACACATGTTTAAAATACATGTCCAAAGAGTGTCCCAATATTTGAAGATGGTAACCTTTTATTACTTTCTTTTAATTCTCCAGTTTAGTCATATTTTATACATACCTTTTTTCTTAAAATTTTAGACGATTTTATAACTACTTTCATGTGACGCCTTCTATGTGATTAATTAATTATTTGCGTTAAATTAATGTTTAATTGCAATAAGATCATTATATAGTGATGTATAACAATATATTTAATTTAAAAAATTTATTTGTAGATTTTTTTTTCTAAACTGAATTTATTGTGAAAAAAATAGCATTTATTTAACTAGATAAACAATAAAAGAAGTAATATGTTATTATATATGTATAACATTAGGGATGATAATGTAAGATGAGTCATGCGAGCTGGTATGCAGACTTCCAAAAAAAAGTGTGATGTAGGTTAAATATTTTGGTCCACTAACTCAATTACACTCAATCCTAATAACTTGTAATCTACATGTAACAATGGATTGAACCACGATTCTTACAATACAATAATACCAACATAAACATACTGTGTTTCTTCTAATCAAATTGTTCATTCATATTTTTTTTGATCTATACAAAAATAACTCTCACGTAAAACTATTAAAAAGTAACTCATTCATTCTTTTTTTTTTTTCCTTATTTCTATTCAATTCAAAACTATTTTTATTTTCAACTGTTTTGTACTTAAAAATTAAAAACTATAAAATTCCAAATATTACTTATTTAAAAGAATAAATTTATAGAATTTATGATTTACATTAATTTAACTGAATAAATATAAAGTTATTAAATCTTTACATTATAGTATTTTGCCACAAGAAAAAAAATTACAAATCAAATAATTTTTTATGCAAATTACATCTGTGATTACCAAATATTATGCAAGACAAAGTACAAAAATGAAGTCAGTGACAGACTAAAACAAAGTAATTCAACCCATTATCATCTCGATCCGCATTATCGTCTCTGTGTAATAATAACATATATAATCCAAATAAGTACTAAAATCTATAACAATATATAAGGGAATTCTTCTTTTTGTGTCCACTTTTCAAAATACCGATTTTACCCTTTAAATATAATAATTTATTAAATTTTTAAAAATTGATTGTTACTTTTACAAACTTTTTATAAAATCGGATGTCTTTGCTTCTTCTCTTCTTTATTTATCAATGGTTATTCTTTTATCTGTTTTGATATATTTTATTTTATTTTTAATAAATATAATTTTAATTTATATATTAACTAAATAACATTATAATATCATCACCTACTAATATAATATCACGTATATATATTAACTAAATAACATTATAATATCATCACCTACTAATATAATATCACGTATATTTAAAAAATACATATACAAATACGTGATAGCGCCTTTGTTAAGGTGGTATGATATAATAGGAATGTTTTGTTTTATCCATTAGAAATGAACGGTTATTTGGGTCGTGGTTGATATGTAAATGAAACTTAAAATTTGCATCGTAGGATTTATGTGATCTCCTCCCTCAAGTTGGCTAATCGAGAGACGGTTACATTATTTTTACGCTCTCTTCTCCTCGATATACCAGCCCATCATGTGGCGTAACAAACGAAAATTAAGTAATTATTGTGAATCTCATCACTTGTTTGGTTTAGCATTCCAATGTTTAAATCATCTTTATACCCATTCCGTTTCTCCATGCATTGTACGAGTAAGCAAGACTGCTACAGTTTAGAGTTATGCTCCTTTTGTTTTCTGTGAAAAATGCTGGTAAGCCAAACAGACACTCCTAAACTTATTCACAAAGAAGATGAAAGATAATGGAGACTTTTTGGATCAAATGTAGCAATGTTTATAAACAAATGTGGTATAGAAGAGGTGAAAAAATCTTCTTAATTATAGTATGTTGTATAATAAATTATTAATAATGACAATCGATTAAACATGATGTTAAATAGAGAGTAAAAGATGAGTGATAATGTGAACTTGGTCCGGTAGACGGGGCTGGTAGACGGGGCTGCAGATCCATTAAAAAGAATTGCATGCAGAACAAGATATTGAATTTATTGATCCGCAAAAGTCTGGTCCGTATAATTAGTAGTCTGTGCGAGTCAGAGACAGGATGAGACAGGCTGGCCGGTGGCCCATGAAAAAGAAAAAAAAAAACTTACATTTGTATGTTGTTGATCTTCTTGTATATATTAATTACTTTTTTTTAACTTATATAGACATTTCAAATTATTGTATGAATTAAAAAAAATACATTTTTGAATATGTTAAAATTTAAAAAAATTCATCAATACGATTATATATACAACAAAATAATAAATTATTAGTTTATCATTCAACTCTCTACAACTTTTGTTTTATTTTTTAAATTTGTTAAAGTTTCTTTATTTATTTATTGAATATTAAATCATACAATATTAAAAAATAAAAATCGGACCACAAACCATAATCTATGCAGAACGAGCAAGATGTTTTGATCCACATTTTATAGATCAAATACAGAATAGATCTACACGAGTTTACGAGTTGGACTGACCGAATTATTATCTCTGTGTGTATTATGAAGATGAGGGTTATTATCTTGATTAGTAAGAGTGATGATAAATAAAAGAGTTGTGAAAAAGTAATGCTGGGGATGAATAAACAGTGAGTAGCGACACATAAATCACCACCCCCACCGCATATGTCACTGCCATTAACCCATTAACACTCTCTCTCCTCTGTCTTGTCTATGCTTGACAACTCCTCGTTTCTGCAATACAAAAAAAATAAAACCACAAACACATAAGAAACTGTTTAGCACTCTCTCTGCAACTTCACACGCACAGACCAAAAAGAGAGAGAGAGGCGCAACCAAACAAACAGACAAAAAAGAAAACTTCAGACACAAAGAAAGAGAAACCCAACCACTTCAACATGTCAAACACAAATCCATAAAAACCCAGCCATGACCCAACACCATTGCCTCCTCACCCAACGCCGCAATGTCTCACTCACCGGACTCTCCCTCCGCCGCCGCTAACTTCCTCTGCCGCGAGCACGCCAGCGAAGTCACCTCCGATCACCACCCCCCGCCAACCCCTCCCTTCCCAGATTCAGATGACGCGCCCATCTCCGGCCTCCTCGACGCCGAAGTCAACCACATGCCGGAGAAAGACTACCTCCGACGCTGTCGTGACCGCTCCATCGACTTCACCGCACGCCTCGACGCTGTCAACTGGATCTTAAAGGTACGTACGCAACGCATTTACTCTGACTCGAGCACGCACGCAAAAGCACTTTGGCTTAGATGCATGAACGAGTGATTTGTTTCTGGCAATGCAGGTCCACGCATTCTACCAGTTTTCTCCAGTGACGGCGTTTCTCTCCGTCAACTATTTGGACCGTTTCCTCTCTCTATGTTCTATTCCCGTAATGCACTTTTGTTCTCTCACTTTTTCTCCCGAAAATGTCACGCTTTTTAGGCGTAAAGTTAGACATTGTTATTTTTTATTATTTTATAATTTTTTATTTTAATTTACTTTCAATTTGTGGCAGCAATCGAGTGGGTGGCCGTTTCAGCTGCTATCAGTGGCATGCCTGTCTCTGGCAGCGAAAATGGAAGAGTCTCATGTCCCGTTCTTACTGGACCTGCAACTGTTTGAACCCAAATTCGTGTTTGCTCCCAAAACCATCCAGAGAATGGAGCTTTGGGTCATGTCCAATCTCAAATGGAGACTTCGCTCCGTCACACCCTACGATTATCTCAGCTATTTCATCACCAAGCTCCCTTCCTCCTCTTCTTCCGACTCCACCACTCACTGTTTCTCCCACGCCTCCAATCTCATCCTTAGCACCACCCGTGGTAACCTTCTGGTACTCCAAACGGCACGTCTTCGTTTTCAGAAATGTGTTCATCTCACATAGTTGTTTTTGTTGTGCAGTGATTAACTTCTTGGAATTTGCGCCCTCCACAGTAGCAGCCGCCGCCGTGCTGTGCTCGGCTGGACGTGACATTGCCTCCGCCAACGGCCAATGGCCGCTGATTTTTCATGATAGAGTAAACCATGTAATGCTGCATTAAACTTAATTTTACTTAATTTTTATTTGTTTTGAAATATAAAATTCTATGTTCAGTGAAGTGCAGTTGAAGTAATTTAATTTGTATTTGTTTTAATTATTATTAGAATTAGAATAATTGGAAGGTTAAAGGAGCGTTGAAAGGTGTGTCTGTGTTACAGTGTTTGGTGATGATAAGTTGTTTTTGCTGTTTGGGGGTTGTTTGTTTGTTTATTATTATTATTTAAGCAATGAATCTTTGTTCTTCGGGGACAGGAAATGGTGAGATGCTGTCACCAACTAATGGAGGAGTACGTGGTGGACACGTGTTACGCATCTAGTTCCACCATCAAAGAGAGAGTAGCCGAGCCGCCGCCGTCCAGTCCCGTCGGCGTGCTTGACGCTGCCACCTGTGGCAGCTGTGACACACCTTCCGAGAGGATTTTCTTCGGTTCAACAGATGAACAACAAGCCGAGCCGCCAAATAAACGGCTTCGCTCCTCTGCTCCAGATGCACAGTAGCAGTAGATAAGACCGGATGGAACCTCATTCCCGGCATAAAAATATTTAATTCAAATATTCATATATTATTATAATTAATTACAGGCACAATATAATATATAAATGTGTCCTTTTCCTGGGTATCTTTTGTGAGGGAGAAAGAGGTTAATTACTTTGTGGTCTTTTTGTTATATTTATGATGGTCCTATTTTATATATTTATATCTTGATCGTATAAAGACAGAAGGTCAAGATTTGGTTGCTCTAAAGGTAACTCTATCCATGAACTGTTTATTTAAATCTTGAATTTATGATTGCCGCAGAATTTTGAAGTCCGAATGTATTATTGAATGATATTGTTTAGTAATAATAATTGGTTGGATCTAGTGAGTGGTTTGGTTGAATAGTAGAAGAATTAAACGGTGTGTTTTATGATTCTGCATTGGAAAGTACTGCATGGGTCAGAGGAACTGCGGAGACCGAAATAATTCAGTTGTGCCGCTGAAAATGCTGCTTGTGAGTTATAATGTCTGGTGTAATTCTGGGGGCACTGGGCTTGAAAAAGGACACAGTAGAAATGTGGGAAAAATGGAAGTGGCGTGCTTGGGCCTAACGGGCCAGCGGGGGTGAGCCACGTCTCCGAGATGTTGAGTTGCGAGGGGTTAGTGTTAGGATGGTGACGTGGGGATGAGGGGTTAATGCCACGTAATGGTTACGAAAAGAGAAGATTTGGAGGGAAAAGAGATAGATAGTGGAATTGTGATTTGACGAATGGGAAATACTAACATCACTCACATCACGTCGTAGTAATAGTTGTAGGACAATGGCCTGTTAGTCTAAGGGCTATAGTGGTAGAGGTAGAGGTAGGATTGTAGGTAGGGGAACAAAGAAGGAACCAAAAAGGTGGTGTTGAGAATAACGAGACCTTTGGACTTTGGACTTCGTTTATCCTCATAATAATTAAATACCCCAATACACACCCACGGGACGCTGAGAGACACTATTCCAGGTAAAGACAAAGATATTCGTTATAGTTGACCTCACTTTTTCTTTCTCATCATCCCTCTTCTTACTATTCTTTTTTAATCTTTCACGGTCATTAAATTTCTTCACTGTTAATGTTATGCCATAAATGCGATCTAAGAAAATGGGCTTTTTGTCATGTTTCTTTTTAGTAGTGTTTTGTAGGTATAAAAAAGGGGCGTGGTTATGTTATTTGAATCATGGTGATGATAATTGTTAAGAAGAGATGATAGAAGAATAATAAGGAGAAGTTGAGGGGCTAGAAAAAAAAAAGTGTAGTAGTAGGGTGTCCTTGGGAATAATAGGAAGATAAAATGTGTGTGGTGGGGGAGTGAGAAGAGTAAATGAGATGCATTGGTAAGGGAAGTTGGTGAATTTGAATTTGACATCCCAGGCTGTAAATGGGACCCTTCCCATCAGCAAAATTTTCGGCACTGCAGTACGCGTGTGCACGCCACAATATCTTCTCTACTTTCCACCTAACACTTTTCAAACAACAAGGAACCTCTCATGCTTCATTTTTTATTCATCTTCAAATTATTAAATCTTTCTATATCCATTTCTTTCATTTTTTTAAATTGTATCGTCAAATTCGTATTTTACCCCCATTTTCATGCCATGCCAATTTTCTAAACATACAAACAATGCGGTGATGTTTAGTTACCAAAATAACTTCTTACGCACGACTCTATTCAATCATTCTTCCGTCAAAATTCAAACTCAAACACTAAATTGTAGGATCAAAGTATATTATTATTATTATTATATTGATTTTCTTTTTTGCTTTTATTCTAAGATAATTCTCTTAAGTTTGGCTCATGTAATTCGTTTAGCATTTTGTTTTTATTCTTTGTCTTGACATTTCATTAGTTATTTTAAAACGGACCGTCACTATAAGACTGAAAATGAAACATTTCAAACTTTTGGTATCGCCACACGTACTTGTTACATAAGTTTAAAAATGTAAGTACAATATAAAAAATATAAATTTCAAAGCACTTAATGAGAATTACTTTAGTAATGATAAAAAATTCAATTCATAAAAAAAATGTAACGTAATGAAAAACTAAAAGTAGTTAATATTAATCGTTTGTGTGAAAACCTAGAAAATAATAGTTTAGAATGAGTAAGTGTTTAAAATAATGGAACTTGATTATTATATTATTTAAAATCTTAAATATAAATAAAAACTTAATAAATGAGTTTTATTAGTTATAAATATTTTATCTCTCTAAGAATTGTTTCTAAAATTCTTTCTGCCTTCTCTCTAAGTTTGTGACTCCTGTGATCATTTGTTCAACCATCAAAGATTGCTAGGGGATCCCTGCTGTTGGGTATTGGGCTCCCTTCCTATGTGGAGAAAAGACCCAAAATTTGAGAAGCTCATGTCTCACTTAACCTAGTGCAAAAGGGGCTATAAAATAAAGGGAGAGGCAGAACAATAGAGTCAGAACACACTGAAAGCCCTAACACATAGAGGGAGAGGTAGAGGGAAAATTCATTTCACGTTTTTCACATAGCTGTCACAGTAGAATCGGCGTTGCGGATTCGTTCACCGTTGGATCGGGCTGAAATTTTTACAGCAGGTTCGGAACTCATTGCTCTTCATTCTGAACGGTCAGATCTTTGATATGAGGTCTGAGTTGGGAGATATTAATTTCGCATTGCAGCAGTGATTTTTAGAGGTTTTCCTCTCTTGTTCTTCTCTATCTTGAAAGCTTTGTTGCTTTGTTATTTGGTTGGGTGTTGGCACTAATTTGTGCTATTGATTGAGACTCTTTTTGTACTCTTGTTGATCATAGTGAAGCTATTTCATTGGTCTGGACGACTCGTGGTTTTTACCCTTGATTTGAAGGGTTTTCCACGTTAAAATCTTGGTGTCTTTATTTGTGCTTTTGGTGATTTTTTATTATTGCTCTTTGATTATTGCTCCTCATAGATTCTTGCAAGTTAGGGGAAATTATATTCGCTGCATTCTCTGGTATATTGTTTGTGTTGTTGTTTTCCCCATCACCTGCGACACGCCCTACGTTTTTGTCCGATCAATTTCTCAAATAGAGTAAGTTGATTTTTTGCTCTTTTCTTTGATTTTGTCTAAATCTCCTTGCATGCAGATGATTCTAGACCACATGTGCCTTATGAGTTCTCCTTATGTTTTTCCACTGATAAGTGGTTCTATTGATGCACTCTGATCATGTTCTTGCTGTTCTTAGGGAGAATTGGGGACTTTGTCGGGTTGTGAGGTATATTTGAACTCTCTGTGAACTGTCTGTATAGTATCTCAGGTAAGGGAAACTAATATCTATCATGTCTCACAAACCTATTAGGAATGTTATTATATGATTATTCTGTAATTGACTGATGTGTTTGATATGTGGGCTGGGTTGTGATGTTTGAAAATGATAAATACTTAGGTTTTATCTGTTTTTTGAGAATAATTGTATGTTATACATGCACTTGGATGCAATTTGTGTGAATATTTTGATAGAATTAATGTGTGATACTTGAATAGTCTCTATAGAGGTTTTGGGGTTGTATGGATTGGTTGAATAGGTATAATTTTGCTTAAATAAGCTTTTGCAGAATTGTACAGATTTTACTCGCTGGGCAAATAAGTTGGTTTGTATAATTATACAGAACACTGATCTGCAGCATTACGTAGATTCGCAGACTCGCTAGGCGAATTTCCAAGTTAGGAAATTCCAAACCTGGACTAGTGGCTGAGCGAGTGCTACTAGCTGGGCGAGCATAGGTCAGTGGTTGGGCGAGTAATACTCGTTGGGCGAATTTCCAAGTAGGAAATTTCATACCTGTACCAGTGGTTGGGCTAGTGTTACTAGCTGGGCGAGCATCAACTAGTGGCTGGGCGAGTGATTCTAGCTGGACGAGTAAGTACGAAATTGAAACTTACATTCTTAAGTGATTTGAATGATATTTTTGTAGTTATAGAAGCTTTTTAATTATTATGAATGATGACTATATGATATGACATTGTTTATATGATACTGAGTTGAGATTGGTTTATACTAACCCAAGGAGGATTAGCAATGATTGTGGTAGTGTATGGATTGATGTAGGGATTGTCTTGGCAATTATCCTGACGCTCTAATAACCATTCAAATTCTCAAGTAGAGAGGAATGGGGTATGTGGTGAGAGAAGCAGGAGGTCCTAGCCTAGGGGTTTTTCCTTGACCATAAGTGTTAACAGACTAACCTTGTATGGGGCAGAGTTTTACTCTGTAGCTGTCGCTCTGTAGAGCATGAGATGCCACTACAAGTGCACAATTGCCTGGATCCAACTTCAATGCATGATCCGGATTAATTGGATATTAGATTATTAAATTGTGTGAAACTGATTGATTATTTGTTCTCATTGTATGTTATTAACTATATAATTGATTTAAGTTCTCTTTTCAAATCATTAGCTTACCCTTCTTTTGTCTCTTTTATTTTTTGTGTCTGTTATTTCTTGTCATGATCACCTGATCGGTATGAGCAGTTGAAGATCTTGCAGCTAGCCCCGTACAGGGAAAGAGGAGGAAATGCTGCACACTAGAGTTTCTATGGAAATTCTACTGTTTTTGGTTTAGACTTGTATTTTCTCTTTTAAAAACTCTAGTGCAAGTTGTGTATATAAATTGTATAGCAGTTTATCTGGTTTTTGTGGGTTGACTGTAACATACTATTTATATTTTGAGTTTTTTGGGTTCTATGCTTTGAACTATCAGATATGCAATGTTTTGTTTAATGGTTTAGACTATTAAATGAGATGTTACAGTTTGCGTCAATATAATATAACTAGTACTATCACTATATATTATTATTTACATAAATAATATATATTTATTTCTAAGTAAATATTATATATATATATTCATTCAGTATTATACTATTATATCATTATTCATTCTCATATATAATTGTAAAATGGATTATTTAAAATAAAACATTGATTACATATATCACACATGTAAATAAGTAAATAAATAAATAAATATATATATATATATATATATATATATATATATAAATAAATTAAATTTGAGACTAGTCATAAACTCAATGAACCAAAATAGTTGTAATGACCAAAGGTGACTAAAGGCTTTATAGGATTATCGGGTCTTGTAAGAACAATATGTACCAAAATCAAGTAAGATGTAATAATCATTTCGACAAATTTTGTCCAATTTAATTTGACTGACATAGAAATTTGGTTGGATACTAATATCATAATAGTGTAAGAATGTCAGTAAAATCATCTCATTATAATTAGAAATAAACGTGTTTAAATCGTGTTTGAGCCTAGATTAATTATTGATTAGTACTAGAATCATCAACCAGCCCTATAAATACAAGTAATTGTAATAACCAAAAGTGACCAAATATCCTATCGGGTCTTGTAATAAATAAATAAATATATATATATATATATATATATATATATATATATATATATATATATATATATCATACATAAATATTACAGTTCACACACAATTCATATATTTCATTGAATCATTGTTTAAAATATTAAAAAAAATATCCTTCAACAACATTATCATCAAGGTGTCAAAATTCTTAATGACATTATAAATGTATATGATAACCATTATAAGACATGTTCGGAAAAATACATTTGTATTAAAAATATTCCTCTAAAAAATTAAAATTAATCGTCAAACTATAATACTTTATATACCTAATTTTAACCAAATAAGTAAATTGTTTTTACTTCTCATCATGTAATGAATTAATTTACGTGATCATATAATTAGTAGAGTTAAAATGTCTCCTTTATTTAATGAGTTAGTAAGCTTAATATCATCAGAAAGGATGAACCATACAAATTACAATGAGTTAATAAACTTATATCCCTGCAAATCATGGTGATACAACAATACAAATGTGTCTATGAACTTCCCTTTTTGACAATTTATCTTTATATACATTTTCGATATAAATAGTAAAATAAAAGCGAGGTGATTGAGTGTAAGAGTAGTGGCATTTAATTTTGAGATGTTTTTGGTTGGTCTAACATTAATTTTGTAAATCTGAATGGTGGAAGAAGGAAGAGGGGTGGATTGTGGAGAATGGGGCCATAAACAGTGCACAGTGTTCAGAGTTGTGTAGTAAGAAGCAGCACAGAGTTTCAAAAATGTGAGGACCTCACCATGAGACAAAGAAGCATTAAGAACCTTACCCACTCACTCTCTTCATCTTCATACATATCAACCTCATATCACCAAAATATGAATCGCCCCATTTATTGAAACCACCCAATACAAGAAACTACTCAAATACTACTCCAATCCAAACATAATTCTAAACTTAAACCATTTCAAACAGAACAAGAACATTAATTTGAGTTTTTATGCTTAATTTATTAGTATGTGGTAACTTAAAAAGCGGGTCCTAGATTTTGGATAAGTATTGTAAGGTGGGTGACCTGTGAGTAGGTTAGGGTCAGAGTTAGCAGAGACAGTGGTTGAGAGGATGGGAATAGTACCTACTATTTTAATGAATGGAAGAATAGGGTTTAGATGGTTCCTTTGACCAAACATTCAGTTCAGCCAGCTGGAGATTTATTTAGGTCATAAGCACTTAACACTTCTGAGAGTATCACTACATGTGAAAAATGGGGTGAGAGGAAACAAGCACAAACAAAGTACACAGGGTAATTTGGTAAGACAGAGATGAGGTGAAAATGCACAAATTTAGATGGCTTGCAGAAAAAAAATAAAAAAACTAGTGAGAATTTGGTTTAAGTCAACTTAATAAAAATATAAAAATAATATATCCGTACAAATCTTTAATTTTGTGGTGAGACCGAATTGTGATAATTTTTTTTTAAATTTGTCTCTTCTTTTATTTGCATATCTTTTAAAATGAAAAAAAATCGTATATCTTTGTTTTCTTTGTATTCTTTCAATTTTAGACTCGATAGTTTTTATTTAGTCCACTGATCTACCTAGTAGTTTTTAATTGTGTCATTTTATATAACTTTTCAAACTGTTTTACTTTCAATACAATAATAGGAAAAAATAATGAATTTATCATACATGCATTTAAATTATTAGAATTGTCAAAACGAATAACCCAGCCTGACCCGGTTCGACCCATACAGATTGATGATTTAGTGAGTCAATCCAATCCAACTCAATCTGAATCCATGATAAATCGGGTAGACTCACATGTTCGAACCCATTTTTACAACTCTATAAATTATTCACCATATTCTATCAATATTGGGATAAAAACACAACAATGCTTTCATAAAAACAAATAAAATGCGAATCGAAAGTTCAATACTTTTGTTTACCATATTTTACATAATTATAAAAACTATATTTTTCCCCTAGTGGGCTGGTTATGCTACCTTTGTCCAAGACAAAATTGGACGGGCTAAAACAGTTATGGCGTTAAAAAATCTCAACCCATTCCACTTAAGAAAACGAGTAAAACAAAAATAAAATAAAATAAAACATAAAATCATTTGACCATCCATGATTTCCATCATATACTTTGATTTTCTTTTCAATTTGTTTTATCTCACCTTTTATAATGTTTATTATGATTTTCATTTACCACCGAACGGAATTATATTTCATGGTCAAACAATGTAAAATGAAACTACTTCAATAACAATAATTAAATGTTAAAAATAGTAATAAGAAAATGTTAAATACATTTTTGTTATGAGGTTTAAAAAAATAAATGGATATAACTCTCATCTAATTACCTTTTTTTTTATGTTTACATCTTTCTGATACGCTCAAGCGCAAATATTAGTATGGAACATCATTTAACAAAATAAAAAATTAATATTATTAGATTAAAAGATTATATCCATCTATTTTTTACAAGTTTGAGAAACAAAGTGTATAGGGAGGTCGGGAACATCTCAATCCATTGGTGCACAAAGAAGCTAAGTAATTGGTGTATAGGAAGGTCTGTGACATCTCGGACCATTGGAGCTGAGTACATCTTGATCCAGTTAAGGACATGTGTATCTGGATCCAATGTAGGAATAGACTACATACAGACATACATCCCTAATACTATTGGTTCAGGCATACATATGTACAACTCAGTACATATGGCCTCAAACATACAAGCATACATTACAATTGGAATAGGGGACTCTAAGAGTACATTCAACAATATTAGGAGCATAAGGGAAGGTAATAGGACAGTCATGAAATTTTTTGATATTTACGAAGAAAATAAAATCGGTTACCGAGATAATTAAATTATAATTAGAATAAAGTAATGTAAAAAAAAGTTTAAGGGTTAAATAATTGTTTATTTTATATTCAATAACGTCTTGTTTACTTTTTTTTTAATTCTAAAATTTCATATTAAATAAACTTTAAATAGAAATTCTAAGAATAAAAATTTAAACATTAAAAGATTCTGTAAGTAGAAAAATATATAAATAAAATAAGAATGTACTTTTTCACATCGTTGAAGATATAAAAATATCATTTATTAAATAAAATACACATCTATTTAAAAATATTTTTTTATTAAAAATACGAATAAAATAAGTATATTTTTAACATTTTTAATGAACGTGTGTTATGTAGTATAATATCATAATATGTAGATATATTTTTTATAAATAACAATTTAATTATTATGTTATTTTATTTGTTTTCATCGTTTTGAATCGTAAAATAATACGAATACTTAATAAATTAATTTTTAAAATTGTAACATGTATTTGTTCTTAATAATATATGACCATTTTTTTTAAAGGGGTGATTATGATTTTAGACGTTTAATAAGATGCTTATAAACAACGTAGGACGTGGTCCCGTGATCATGACCTGTTCCACTTGTTACATCGTACGAGATTTAGTCCGTTGTACGAACGAGCGTATGTGTGTGAGAGAGAGTTAATTAACCGTACAAAGAATTGACGTGTAAGCATTGAGATAATGCAGTAATTAATAAACACACCACAAAATATAAAACAGTTTTAATTATTAATTGTCATCACACTATAATTATATTCTGATAATATAATTAGTCTGGTCCAAATATTACCCGATTCAATATATATATATATATATATATATATATATATATATAATATTGTATGTTCAAATATTACATTTTGGTTAATTTTATATCAAAATAAATTTATCTATTTAACAGTTAAATAATAATTTCACGTTATTATGATTATTTATATAAAATTTATTAAAATAAGTAACACAAAAATTAAATAAACTGCATTTGAAAAATATGCATCACACATCTTTTATTTATTATGGGTTTCTTCTTTATTTAGATGGCATTTATGTTTACTTTGTTTGCTATATATTATTCTTTAGTGTATTTTTTAAGTAATTACAAAGACATTGTCACATTATGTGAGTTTAATAGTATTTTTTATTTTATACTCATAGTAATGATTTAACTTTTTTTATTTAGTTTCTATTTGATTTTGTTTATATATTTTAAGTGTGATTTTTTCGGTAGATCAACGTTAAAGATTGTTTAGATATGATGAGTTAATATAATAACTCATCCATTTTAAGCATTTAAAGATCGTTTTTTATATGTAATTAAATTATTTTTTTTAAATATCTGCAAATATTCATAAATACTTTCGAGTTTTGAAAAACTTGTAGATATATTTTAAATGGATATCTAACTAATAATGTGATGAATAATAAGTGAAGTTCTTGTTGTGGGTCAGACAGTAGATAAACATTATTCGTACTTGACCCAGTTCATTATCATCCCAAAAGAAATAACGAAAAAATCTTAATGATTTTTAAAATATAAAAATAATATTAAATTAAAAAAAATTAAATTATTGCTATAGAATGAAGAAATAAAAAAAAACTATTAAACTTTAAATTTATCAAATAATATGACAACATATTTAAGAGTAATAATGTTTTTTTAATAAAAGCATTACTACAAATCAATTGTAGAATATATTTTTTCGTGCAGGATTACACTATAATGTGGGGAAAATGACAAAACATATCGCTTGTTGGGGATTTATCCATATCAACCAAATTGGTAACAAAAAGACATATTTAATGTAGTAAATTAATGCAATTTATCTTCTTAAAAAAAATTAAATTTACAAAGTAGTGTTTTTACATGAATAAATATTTAAATACAAAACTACAGGCATTGTAAGTTTATTTTTCAAAAGTGAGAAAATTATAGAAATGTAAACTTTTTTCAACAACAAATTTAGAAATTCACTTTCTAGTTTGTTTAAAACTAAGCTTGAAACATAGAAAAAGTTACTAAATCGTTTTGCACACTACAACACATATAAAAATGTGTCTTTCTTTCTCAGTTATATATATATATATGATATAGAAAATAATTTTCTAAACATCTCTTTTAAAAATGATTTAAAAGTACTATTCTTTAAAATTGCTTGATTCTAAATTCACTCATAGAACCTTGAAATCAATTAATATATATATATATATATATATATATATATATATATATATATATATATATATATATATTTATATTTATTTATTTATTTATTTTTGCAATGCAATGAATGACAATTTAAATCTTAGTGTTGATATTTAGACTATAGAAGTTTTCTTTACATTTTTTTCTCTCGTCCATAAAACAAAGATTCGTATTATAATGATATGTAGTTGGGAGTGAAGATTGTATCTTAGATCTGGACAATAAAAAAAATTAAGAAAAAAATTAAAGTGAAGCAAGTATTTAATTTATTTATTGTTTAAAATAATATATATCCGAAATGGATGGTATTAATTTTTAAAGCGGGAATGCAGCATTGAGCAGCTGTCATTAGGCCCCAGTGTAGGTATATAGTAGCCACAAACACATTCTAGATAGCCCACATTTTTTAATGTTAATTTTAGGTTTTTCTGATCGATTTATCATTTACTTCACTCACACCTTATGTTTATTTTTGACAGAAGAAAAACACAGTGTAGCTTTCATTATTACCAATTACCAGCTAATGGAAGTTGACACTTTGGAAGGGGACTAGGTCAAAATATTAATCTTGAAAAGCCTCGTATAATAAATTGCAAAGTAATCGCACATATTAGCTGGGTTTGAACTGTGTTGCAGTAAAAAATAAAAACAACATTATTTTTACACGTGTTTCGTTATACTTAATAAGTCACGAATTGTTTAGAAGTCAAGGTTAAAATAAGTTTAAATATTATTATTTCTTTTCGATCTCTGAGACGTTTTTTAGAAACAAAATCGTGATGAAACTCAAAAACGCTTTAAAACAGATATCTCGAAAACGTGATAATTATTTCTAACGATAGTTACGGAATGAATTTGGATCAGAATCGGAACATTAAGTAATTCAAGGGATATTTTGTACATTATCTTTTCTCTTTGTTTTATGTTTCAATTTACATCACCATTATTACCATAAAGGATTGTGTACACTCTCTCATTGTCCTAAAATTTTAATCATATATATTGCATTTGCATAATAATAATAATAATAATAATAATAATAATAATAATAATAATAATAATAATAGTAGGGTTTTGGATTCGTAACATATTACATGCATTAATTATTGTGGTATGCATTTGCATTATTTACGCCTTCTTTTAGGTTCCTCTAGTTGCTTCCTATAGACCACCAACTCCTCTCACGGAAAAGAAAGTAAAAAACAAAAAAACCTTACCAATACTAGGAAGCTTCGTTAATTCTATTTTCCATGTTGGAACAGACAATTTCGAATTTATTGATTAATATTATTTTCAACCAAACATTGACCATTTGGTTATTCTATGAAATTTTAATATTAGTGACGGGTGGCTCAACTTTGATGGCTCTCTATTATTCAGTCCATTTTTGTGTACATCAAAATTAAATAATCAAACTTAAAATCCAAGCATATCATGGTTGAGCGCCAGATCAACATTCCATTTCATCTTATCCTAATTCATATTAAACATAACTTAATGCATTCATATATATATATATATATATATATATATATATATATATATATATATATATATATATATATATATATTTGTCGAGTAATCATATTATTATTACATATTACTTATTTACTTTCAATAATTAATTTCTATTAATTATCTTAAAAGACATTATTTTCACTGATGATTTATTTTATCTATAAATTTAATATTATAACATAAAAAAGTCACATACTACTTATGAACAGAATCTGTTAATAATAATAAAAATTTATCGATAAAACATTTATATTATCGACGTTTTATTCATAAAATGATTGTTAGTAAATTTTATTAACAAATGAATACATTAGTCAATAATTATCAATGATCACGAATCCATTAATAAACATCTGTGATAGAACTTTCAAAATATCTTTCAATATTTTGAAATTAAATCATGACAAAACTTTCAATTTTAAAACAATTAAATATAATAATTGTTTTCAAATGTAAATTCAAAACAATGATATATTATTTTAGATTTCTTTTCTTAAGTTTTTGCACGAGGTTTTATAAGATTTGTAATTTTTGTTATCAGTTTTAAGAAATGATTTCATTATTGTAAGATAATGTTTTTACTTTTAATATTAAAAGATTTATACAATATATTAAATTTTAAATATGAGAACAGTATCATTTCAATATATTCTGAATTTTTTTTTTCTACTAAACTTATATCTTAAATTTAAGATTCAGCTATATTGAATTATATTAACGCAACTATGTTCTTTAGGGCGAAAACTAAAACTAAAAATAATTATAATTAAATAATGTTAATTTATATTTATTCTCAATAATTAAATAATACAGATTAGGCTACTTCTGTACCTTTTCTCTGGCTATTTAAATTGTGTCGTAGTCGTGTAGTAGTACCTAGCTAGTACTTCTATTATTTGACCATCATCACGTGCCTACCTTTTAAGAACGTAAGTTTAAGAATCATTATGGACACTTTGAATTTATATTCATTTTTTTTAGGAAGGGACGAATGGATATACATTTGGGATAATTTAAGAAAAAAAAATTCTTTATTAAATTGAATCGAATTACATATAAATTAAAAAATAAAACTGAAAATTATATAAAAAACCTATAAAGCATAACACGTAGATAAGTAGATAAGTTCATTTCAATTTATAGTTTTTTTTTTGTCTTTTCTTTTTAAATATGTTGAGAAGTTTTCTCAAAAAATATATTTACACACGTGTTGTTGATTGACTATTTGACACCCATATTCTCTAATTTACTATTTTTATAAATGTAACCATTTTACATTATAATTAAAAGTTTTTAATTAATTAATTATCTGAAAACCTTTAGATAAATAAGTTTGACCCTCTTCTGATTTTACTTTTACTCAAACTTTTATTTTTTATTTAAATATTTTAAAGAAAGTGAGAAAAATAAGTATTATGTAAAAATAAAATTCATAAATTTATCTTAAAATTTTAGATTAAAAATAATATTAATATGAAAATTTATATTTTATTGATTTTGTATATGTAAATGAGTTTTCTTTTTAAGCATTTCATTAAAGTGGTACGATACGTAAACTAGACTGAATTGATATTTAAATTAAAAATATATTTTAACAATTCAAAATCATATATATATATATATATATATATATATATATATATATATGAATTTATTTATAAAATTGTGTTAAGTTGGTGAAATTTATTTAGGATTTTATGATTTTTGAATTATTAAACCACGTCTTACAACACATTTATCTAAGTAGAAAAAAAAATGCAGGTGGGATTTAGATGGATGCGCATGTACACGTGCAGACATGTGTTTGAATAGTACGTAACATTGAAAGTTTGGATAAACGGTGACGGATTTGGATGTTTTAAATAAAAAAAGATACATTATATATAAAAAGTTTGAAGCAATTTCAAAAGGCTAAAGAAGATAAATCGAAGAACTTCACGATTTATTAAAACTATATAAAGAATATGATAATGAATTTTGAAATAGTTATGACTTGAAGCTTGTCCTTTTGAATGCACACGTGGCCACATGCAGTGGAAAGTTTTGGAAAGGAGAAATAAAGGATCGTGAATGTGATTGCATGTGGATGTATAAAATCCTAGTCAACTGCACTATGCCCCAAAACATTTTCACACTCTCTCATTGATGCACTTATGCATATCACTTTAGCACTCCTATTAATTAACTTCTACTCATCTCTTTTATATCTTTTTTATATTTTCAAAATATGATATATTTTATTTTAACGAAGGAAAATATATTATAAATTTCATTTTTTTATTTTTATCTTTTACTTAATGTGAACTATTAATTAACTTGTTATTAATTTTTTATTTGATGAGTAAATGATGAACTAAATCATGTCAAAGAGTAAATGATGAAATTAAAAAAATTAGAATCATATTATCATTTTACCTAAATGAAAAAGTTGTATAATCTATTTTTATGACTGCAATCAGGGATAATGATGGGTAGGATACGCAATAGTAGCTCTCCCGTATCTTATCTGTTGGATAAATATTCGCTCCGTACTCATATTCATATTTGTCGAATATCTGTTATGTGGGTACTCACATAATTTTTTAATATCTACGGGTACCCGTAGGTATTTAAAAAAATAAAAATAAATATTTAATAACATATTTTAATCGTAAATTCAGATAAAATACAATACATAACATTCATAATTTTCAAACAAAGTCTAAATAACTCATTTAATTAGTGTTGAATGACAATTTACAAAGAAATGAATTTTTTTAAAACTAATTGACAAAAAAATAACTCATTCAAGATCAATATGTTAATACTTTAATCATGTTGCTTTTTATTTTTTTTAATTTAAATTAGAGTATAACGGATACAAATATCCACCAATATAAATATTATAATACCCGTACCGTCTGGTTAATACGTGAGTATTAAAAATATCCGTACCCGTTTTCATATACATTTTCTACCCGTTATTTATCTACGTATATTTGCGAATGCGAATTTTTTTACATCCCTGTATTTATAAAATCCATAACGTGGGAGTGACCTTTACTTGTATAACTAAACAACACAGTTTGCTAAGCATTATATATGATTAAAGTGTTGTTCTAAATAGGATGATAACAGTGATGATATGCGAAGAGAGAAAGAGGAAATAGAGTTGAAGCATGTTTTGTTTGTTAAGAGTGTACACAGTGCTTCGCTGTCTAGCATGTGAAAGAGGTGTGGCTCACCCAACTGGCACTTACTCATTCGCATACCAAGCGCAATGAGAAGAGAATGAGGACAAAACTGCTCTACCATTTATTTCACTCTCATTCTCTATACTCTTTTCAACCTCACATTCGCTCTTCTTCTGTCTCTCTCTCTCTCCACATTGCCATTCCCTTAATAGCCTCTGCAACACTTTCATAATTTCTTTCATTCTTTTCTTCCTTTTACCACTGCAAAAACTCACTCTTTCATCACTCCTCTATTTTCCTATATACTAGGAAAAACAAAAAGTAAACACACCAAGATGAACACATTTGGTTCAGAACTACGCACCAGTGGGTGTGAGTCTGGTTGGACTCTATACCTGGAACACTCTTTCCTTAACCAGAATGCTTCTTCACATCGGGGTGGAACTGAGGGGTTCTGTGAAGAGGAACAACAACACAAGGACAAAAGATTCAAAGATGAGGACTCTGGGGAGGAGGATTTGTCCATGCTTTCTGATGCTTCTTCTGGACCTCCTCTTTTTCCACACTACGACTCTTACTTCAAAGAAGATCTCAATGGCTGCTTCTATTCTGCTTCCGAGGCAGTGAAGCTGGCCAAGACTAGTAAAAAGAAGCAGAAAGTTAAGGAAAATCAACACCTTGAGGATCAGCATCTCACTTTTCTTCACGACACCGCTAGCTCTCCTGTCTTTGACTTTTCCACTGTATGCTCCATGTTTGTTTTCAAAGCCAAGAATTTGTGCTTGCATGTTATTTCCTCGTTTAGTATTTTACCGAAAACGGTGAACCCCTTGAATGTGTTTTGTCACTCATGGTTCTTGAAAAATTTGCAGGACAATGTTACAAGGGGCAACCAACAGACATCTGTAGGGAGTGTGGTTGATTATTCACAAGGTTTTTCGGCAACTTATTTTATGGTACTTGACTTTGCTCTCTTCTTTTGATTTCGCTATTTCACACTTCTTTAAAAGACTACAACCATTTATATTCTTTCAGGGAAGATCGTCATTCCAAGAAGAACACTTCGGTTTCTTACAATCAGAAAACGAAGTCGAAGGCAACAAGTAAGTTTTTCTTGTATGTACATGAAGAAGAAAACAGATTTCGAATTTTTGGTTATGATTGAGATCTTTTAATATGCATTCTTTGTTTGACAGATGGTATGGAGGAAAAAGGATGGGAATAAGGTGAATATATAAATATATGTGTGTGTGTGTGTCGGTTCTGCTAATGGCTGTCTCTGCAATGGATGGAGAATCGTGGTGTTGAAAGGGACCCTGTACCTTTCTCTTATTTTTTTTTTTCTTTTGTAGCCGTTCATGTAGTGGGAAACAACATGAAAAGACAAGTTAGATTTTTGTTTTTGTTTACTTTTTTGCTTTAGAAATCTTATTTTCTTGTCAATGAATGATGATTACATTTACAAGGCATATGTGTGTAAGGATGCTCCTCTTTTGTTTCCATGAAGCCTCAGGCACAATATAAATGCAGCACTAACAACATTCCATTGGTTCAAATATTCAATTAAAAATGAAATATTTGGCTTTACTAAGGTATTATATCTAAATTCGCTTCCTGATCTTTAATTTAAAATGCAAAAATGTTAATATGAACTCAGTATAGTACCACTTGTTTTAGAAACAGAACTAAAAAGAAACTTTTCACTCGTGAAAGGAGTGAGGAGGAGACTAAGACATGCTATCGATAATTTAATCGCTGCCGACTTTACATAAAAAATGGTGGTCACAGATGATTTAGATTTTGGTTACGTGATTGTTTTGTGAGTTAGGTACATTTGATTAAGTAGAATGTTTATATTAGTAGTTATGATTAAAAGTTAATGAAAAAGAGACAAGGGGTTTAAGAGTGTTAGGAGGGGAGTGAAGAGAAGGGATGGGTTTTAAGGTTGATGTTGGAATATTTGGCATGTCTCTCTCAAAATCTCTTTCAAGCTCTGGAGATCCTGCCTGTGATCTTCCTGACCCAAAGTAACATGCCCCATTTTGTTTAAAATATGATATTTGATGTTGGTTTGTGTGGTCTTGTTCCCTCCAACTCTGTCTGCTTGGAAACTGTCATAGGACTTGATGTCATCCATAATTCTGCCTTTCATTTTTTTATTCCTTTATTTATTCCTAGTTCGTTCCTATTAAAATAAAGGGCCAAAATATCTGTCACAAGTCCAGAAATCTTCAACAAAGCTAAAGAACATACCCAACACAATCTAGGATCACAAAATCATAATCTCAATCCACATGTTTTACATAATTCAGTTATTGTAACTAATTAACCTATCCAGTTTTAAATAATAATTATGAAATAACAGAGAGTAATGTTTTGAAGTTAGATAATGGTAGTGTTGATAATGAAAAGTTAAACATGCAGGAGAAATGAAATTGTAGAGAGACAGAGAAAATAATTAAAAAAAGTTATGATATTCCTTGGCTTGGTTGGTGCATTCAATATAAATGGATAAGAATGAAAAAGGTTGTGGGGGGAAACATTTGTGTTCTTCCAACCACCGCCCAAACCAAACCCATCTGTCATTGGAAGAGGGTAAGGAGGGTGCTTCGATGCTTCCAACAAGTTTATTGTCTCATCTCTTATTTATGTGATGATGGCCAATTTAGTTTCGATGTTTCCGTTTCTCTGGACAATGTCTGTACTCTTGAGGATTCAAAGCTCTGTGCCAAGAACATGATAATTTATTGTATAGTCTGAAACTATACCTGATTTCTCACAAATTTCTATGTAATATGCAACGAGCTTTTTCATTTTAAAAAACACTAATAACATTCAATTATGTATCCCATCAAAATAAGCTAAATCACTGTGAATATTGCATCACTGCATAATTCTATTTCATGGTTGGAAGCAAAGTGTATACTGTTACTGGTATTCTATTTTATAACGCAGTAAAGGTGCAGTGCAATAGCTTTTTTTCCCATTTAGAGAGAAACATTGAAAAAGTTTAGCAGGCAAAATCATTCTTCCTTCACCTTTTAGTCAAAAACCACACTTCAAATCCCAAAGGAATTTTATTTTCTTCCTTGAAAGTAAAGGTGAGAGTGTAGACCCTTATTTTGGTAACTGGTACTAAATTTGCACTGTTCAATCTGGCCTTCACATGTGGGACACAGGACTCTCATATACACCTTGAGGACAAGATCACCTAACCAACTTGCTCCATTGGATAACTATTTGACTCATCATGAAATTTGAAATTTGATCCTTTACAGTGTTAGTACAGACAAAACATTGAAGGAAGATAGCCCTTTGTACAGGCAAAGACGGCTAGATATTTGACTTCAAATATAACTTTGAACCATTGGTGAAACAAATTAATTCTTTGAAGCAAAGTTCATGATAAAAGTTTTAAAATTAAATCTGGCTTTAACTAGAAATTGTGAGCATAGAATGCATGTGGAATTTGGATTGGTGAACCTAAAAGTAATGTTTGACCATAACACCAAATCATTCCGTAGTTTAGTGACAGATTTATTTTTGAGGGAAGACTTTGAGGCTTTGGCCTGCCAATAATATTTCTTGTGCTTTGAACAAAGTCATGGCAATGCAGTGAAATGCTTATCTTATTATGCCACAGACAATTGGGTCTCCTATTCAGTGACGCAACTTGCAAGAACAAAATTGCCAGCATATCCAAATACCCCCACAAGATAAAACCAAATCAAAAAGAAATCCCACAAGGCTGGAATTGTTGGAGACAACGAAGAATGTGATGCCAACCAATGTCAAATTAAACTCATTAATTCAATCACCTGAAAAGGTTGTACTCAGAGGATTTCAAGGACACAGTAAATCACAATGTACAGGGTTCCTAAGTGTGTACAATTCCATAGGTAGAGAGCTACAGTCTACAAAAGCAAGTTCAGTGTCATCTGAACAACCATTGAAAAGTAAAACAAGAAAACCTTTCACTTGTTTTTTTGAAGCCAATCAAGGATACCCTTTTCTGTATCAGAAACTGTCCCATCCCTTCTCTTCAGTGTTCCTTCCATCAGTTCGAAGTAATCCTTGTAATTTCGCTTGTAATAACTATCCAGCCTCTGCAAACAATGCAAACAATGTGATACAAAATTAAACACACACCTTATTCATGTATTGTACGCTAAAAGACAAATGCAAAAGTGGGGGAACTCAGCCAGTGATTTGTTTACCTCTTTGTCATTTTTCTCCTTGTTTTCCTCTGATTTCTTCTGATATTCTGGTGATAATTGATTTCATCACAAAATTATGATGTTAGGAAGAGCAATAGAACTTGTCATAACAGAAGAAGCGTAAAGAGAAAAGTGTACTTTGAAGAAGCTGAGTCCTAGAGTCAGGTATTTGGGTGGTGGCAATTAGAGTGGACAAGACAATGCCTCTTCTTCCCAATTCCAATTTGGTGCTTAAGGTTGGTGTGGATGTGTGTGGTGCTTTCCCCTGTGTTCTAGGAACTGCTTGCAAATTAGATGAAGCATACTTGTTTAGTGTAACAGTTAGTGCCATCAATATGCTTTGCCCAATTGAACTCATTGGATATTTTTATTTGTCTTGAATGTGTCTTGTTAAGCAGCCAAGAATCTAAGAGTTATCCAAATGGATAATGAGATGAGGCAAAAGCAAGACGTGTGGACTAGCTTTTGTAGGTACTAACCGATGAAAAAACGAAAACAAAAATATCATGCGGTCATGTACACAAAATCTTATATCTAATTCCAGAAATAACAGGAGATTTTACGTTGTACTTACTTTTATTATTTTTAAATTTAAGAAATATACAGTAATATTATTTTTTAGTTTCTAATTCTAAAATTTTTAATGTTTAAATTAAAAATGGAAGGTAAGTTTTATTTACTGTCCTAATATGACAAGTTAAATATAATATGATAAGTTTTATACGTTAATTGATCAAAAGTGAACAATTACGAATTGTTCTAATTTAGTTACGTGATATTTTTAGAAAAAGTCAAAATGAATATGTTATAGTTTTTCAACGTTTTTTAAATACATATTTTTTATTTATGATGAGTTTATGAAAATGTTTTTGTTTTAAAGCACACATCGAAGGATTCCTTTTAGAGGTTTTTATGATTATCTTTTAGTTTGTCATTATTATTTTTTTTATCAAAAGATTGTTTCTTTGAGTGTTAGAGAAAGATAATATCATTGTTTATATCTTTTGTAAAAATTTCTCATATTTTTTTTGAAAAAAGTTAATGTTTTGATAAATTAACTATTTAAACTTTTTATTTACAGAGAATCATATAAGTTATTCAATGTTTATTTATTTAGATTTTATTTATAATAAGTATAATTTGTCAATTTTTTTGATGTTTAATTTTTTCATGAATTTATTTGAAAAATTTAAATCTAATCTTTTATGTTAATAGTAGTGCACAGATTACGAACTGTGAATTAAGAGTAAATTAGTGTAAATATTATGAGATAATGGGTCTTGCTAACCAGTGTCCTAAGGGCACTGGTTAAAGATAATTAATATACATTGGATCCTACAAAAATACATAGATAAGTGTAATATTAAATAAAACCTGACCTAATAACCACTAATGCAACTTTATTTTCTTTAAAAGACAAAAATGTTCATAAATATTGTATATGTGTATTTAATATTTTATTTAATGTTCACAAATAAAATTTAAAAACTAATTAAATAATAAAATAACTATATTTTAATGTTGTTAAAATTTAAATTAACAAAAAACCAACAAAAAAATAGTGTTAAACATCTAAAACTTAAAAAAAAACATAAGAAAATATAAATTAACAGAAAAATCAACAAAAAATATATTGTTAAACATCTAAAAATTGTTACAAAAAAAAATAATTAAAGTGTCAATTTAAGACATAATTTATTTTTTTTCTTTTTAGTAGAGACCTTAAAAATTCCAAAAACTTGTTTTGTAACAGTAAGTTATTGTCTACACATTTAAAAGAGTATTTTTGTCTTTATAAAATTTATTATGTGCATTTATACTATTTTAATTACTGTATTTAATTATTTTAGCTTTTAATGTAAAAATGATGATATCAAAATACATTTAATTTAATTTTATGCAACTTCAGCATTACGAGATTGATGATTCTGATGATTCGTTAATTTAGGACATGTGGAGGGATTGTTTACTTTGACCAGTGTTGGTAAATTAAGTTTAGATGCTGTTCATTGTTTTAAATTATTTTTGGTTAGAAGTGAATTTAACATGAAGTGATTTGATAAAAGTTTAAATATGTTGGCAAAAAATTACTCTCTAGGGGTGTAAATGTCAATAAAGACACGAATTCCTGTTCATTTAATATTCTAAAATTAAATTATGAAAATATTTTTATAAAAACTTTATTTTTGCTGAGAGATCAATTAAATATAACTTTATTTTTATCTTATAAAGATTGGCAAGATCTAAAAGGACTGAATATTTTATCTTTCATCATTGTGACATATGTCTTCAGCTATTTATAATACTTTATTTTAATAGAACTTTTCATAACATATAATATTTAAAATCAAACATAAAAGCCAAATCAAATTTCGTAATCGTGACTTTTATATTCAACACACAAATCTATTAACAGCTAAAATTGCAAACTAAATAAATTTATGGATATAACTATCCATCACAATAATTTTGAGTTACAATAGTATTGATCATCACACTATTAGATTTTGAAATTGAAAAAATATAAAAAAAAAAGCTAATTTTTTAATCAACCAGATTGTGGCCGACCTCAAGCAAAATCTATAATTTGTTTTTGAAAGATTAATATAATTTAATGAATAAACAGTAGAGTGTCCAAGTCCGGTTTAGAGCGGTCTATCAAACCAGTTCAACATATGTTTTATCTTTAATTTTCACTTTTTATTGCATACAAACTCCATTTTAATAAAATTGTTTTCCACTCATTTCAAGTTTTAAATCTGGATAACAATTAATATATGGTCAACATTATTTAGGCACTTATCAACTCACATTTTTAGGATAATATAATCGAACTATTTAAGCTAATTATCACTTAAATATTGTTTACTGAAAAGTTAAAAGATATACTGAATATAGTTACGGATAATTGAAAATGTTTACAATTTCATTCTTACATTGATATTTGACTATTTTAATAGCTAATTTTATCTTGTATACTTGTTTTTAAATATTTATTTTCTCTTTCATATTTATCTTTAACCTTTTAATAATAAGAGACATGTCTTTTCAGGAGAAACGAACCTCTTAGATGATGAATCATGATGCCTCCGGAGACTAGTCTTTTTCGGCTATAAAACAAGCTAAGTTCAGACAAGAATAAGGATAATCCAGACAAAGAAAATCAATAAATTAAAATGAATTACTTTGTTATAGTATTGTTGGCCACACATCACAAGTGATACTTGAGCAATGAGCTTTGAAAGAACAGCAAAAGACAATAATTAATTACATCGAATTACCTTATATGGATATAAATTGTTATGCCCTATAAATATGAGGTGTGTCCGGAATACCAAACAGGACATCTAAATAATATAACAAATACAAACTTGATGATCAAAAGGGCAAATAATATTGAGAAATAGGGAGAGAATGGAACAAAAATCTTTAGATTTAATTAAAAACATGACATTTCAGAAGGAGGTGGGAAGAGAAATACGATCTAATTATACCCCAAGTCACTAATAAATTCCCGTGTTATCAATTTTAGAAATTACATTTGTGCAGAACTACCCGATGTGTCTTCAAATTATTGCCTTGCCACGGTTGGACTTATGAAGAGATAGCCACAGTGAATTCTCTCAAATAGAGAAGGAAAAGTTCTACAAAATCTTTACAGCTTTATCTCTGTTGCAATAAATTAATCTAAAAGACAAAACATAGTCATGTCTGACCAACCTACACTGAGGAATCAACTGACCGAAGTTTGCAGTGAGTCAGACCATAACATGACAGTTGCCAAAAGTGATATAGTGGCAGTTTCAACCCGAAGACGATGAGGTCCAAGACTAACAGCTGTAGCACCTGCTTCCATCATCATACTCGCTTCTTTCTCGGTGAAATCTGGAGAACCCCATAGCAACATAAACTAGCGTTAGTTCGATTTAAGCAAAAAATAGGTTTTTTTTTTTGTTCCTCCAAAAAAAACATAGCAATTAATAGGCAAGCACACATGGTTAACGGCGTCATTTTATCCTGATGATGAGAGGGAGAATTCACCTCAGGCTCACAGCCATCCTCAACTCATTATCTTATCAGTTGAACTTCCCATCATTTCTAGACATTTGGTGAAACAAAAAGGTGAAATTGAACTGCAATAAACATATACTAACCGCCTTCTGGTCCAATAATTATTAAGCCACTGGTTTCCTTTTCCAATGACGTCAATGCACTAAGAACAGGAGTTGCTTTCGCCGTCGCAACAAGAGCTAGCTTTGATTGTGCAATCTAAGGGACAGAAAATAGACCAAGTTAAGTAATGACATCAGCATAATAAGTTCAGTAATGCTATTATGTAATCATGTATATCAATTAAATAGCCAACAAATAACACGGATCAAATCCCTTGTTTAACTGTAAGAGGAAAGAAAAAGGAAAGCCCGACGATAGAAGAAGCATAGACATCCAGAATTACAAACAAATCACTGATTAATCCGATGGAGGTTATCACAATGTGCTGGTTAAAATTCTTCTCAAGGAATTGAAATTCATGCATAAATTTCAGGCTAGGTAGTATGAAATGGAGAGCTCACAAGGTGCAAAAGGTCATCAATCTCTATAGGATCTTTCAGAACCATTTCATGCAGTCGTTGACCTGCAAAAGAGGCAAAAATGCAAGGTTCACCAACAAAAAGCAAAATGCTGTGCCGTCTTAGACCCAAGTTTAAAATTCACTTCAGTCTGAATGAATCAAAGAAAATTCGGACGAGAGTATAATAATTGTATATCTCAAATGAAAGTAAAAATATAATTACATTGTTTGGATGCTGCTAAAATGACACGTTCCAATCTGTCCACCCGATTTTCTGAGATCGATGGAGAACGTTCAGTCAATAGAGGAGTTACACTACTGGCTCCAAGTTCCTATCGCATTTAAACATGAATAAAAGAAAACAACCATAACACATTGAAGCTGTAAGTCTAACCAGATAAAACCTCAAGATATTATTGAAACGTACAGTGCATTTTTCTACAAGCCAGTCAGCACGCCCACCCTTTAGAGTACCTAGACAGGTATCGTTCTCAATGAGTCAAATTTTGATTGTAAGAACTAAAGAGTACAAAAGATGCCGCAATTATTCAGTAGCTGTGGTTTGGTATAAGACTACAAGAACTTGCCAAAACCAGCAAATACGTGCAATTGTGTATTTTGTGGAGGTATTGATATCAAATCACTCGATGCAACAAAATCAAGCCCACTGCGGTCCATGTCCTGTATGCATCCTTCTACCAGACCTCCTTTTCCATTGAACAGCTGTACCCTTGAACAGCATAATTAGGATCATCAACAAAATCTTCTTCAGATCAGATTGTAAGTGTAGTGCTAAAAAAATGAGCAAGAACTATCTGTTCCTTTGCATCCCTTGAATTGGTAGCAAAGAAAATTGTGTCTAAATAAACGATCCTGGCTAAACAAAATAGTTGCCATAAATCATTGAAAATAAACTATCAAAGCAACTCCGCTCTCACCCGCCCTTTTCAGTACTAATAACTTAGTAGGAGACACTACCCCACAAGATTTGTGCAGACAAGACGTTCAACCTTCATCTACTGTGATTTACTTATGCCTTTATACCTCTTCCTAATTGACATGGCGAAAATTATAATTCCTATCACATAAACTTTTAAGGAAAAAGAAAAAGAAAAGATAAAATGAACCGAGTTTCTCTCATAAGGAAAAATAAACTTACGAAATTTGTATGAATAAATTGGATTTTAACTCATGAAAGAAAGCGAAATTAATATAAAACTTCAAGAAATGTCCTATATAAATAACGAGCAATCATCAATCAGAATTACCTATCGTTGGTGCTCAACCTCAGTACTTTTGTCATATGCCAGAATTCATCACCTTGCACGCGTATAACACTACCCTGCATTTTCCAGGGTAAAACTAAATAAAACTATAAACATATCTATATTCATACTAAATAAAGCACACCAACCAGAACGACAGTTTGGAAGGGGAAAATTGAAAAAAGAAATGTCAACAAGCCGTTAAAATGGCCTTTACCAAACACCAATTACGAACTTTGCCTAAGCCCTAGCTCCATGAAGCTAAGTGCTGCTTATAAATTACACTCGAGAAGGATGATGACAAACGAGGGGTTCCTAACTGAAACTGGTTCCAAATTGAAACTACAAATAGTGGAATTGATAAGGACTTGTAGTAATATAAAAGAGTGACATACAAAGCAGAGAGAAAGAAGAAGATAAAGAATACCTTGGAAGGAGGAAGAATTTCGGAGTAGAAGCGAGGAAGGCCACCCCGTGACTGGTCTCCATACTCGGAAGAGGAAGAGAATGTCATTGCACGCACCGTCAGGTTTCGGAGCGATGACCGATTCACGAAGCGAGGGGTTATGCCTCCTAGGGTTTGCAACATTTCTCTTCGGCACCTAGTTCAATTTCAATTTTGTTATTCTTCTTCTCTTCACCGGAAACGGTTGCGTTGCGTTGCAGGTGAGAAAGAAAGGTTTATGGCGGGAAAAACCCACCACGGCCCATAGGTTAGGCCCATCTAAAATTTTAGTTCATTGACAGTTACTTCCTGCATACCCATGATTTCTCTTTGTATAGCAAGAAGAAAATGAGTTCATAAAATCCATGCATTTTTCAGACCATCTAGAAAAATACATTCCAAAATTAAGAAAACCCATTTCCATACAGTTACAACTAATGAGATCGTTATTGAACACGTCAATACTGGTATCAACTATTAAGAAATTCAGATATTTTTCTAAAAAACTTCAATAATGCATTCTTATAAATGAACAAATTGCTTCTTGAATATGAAGTACTCACTAACAATTTAACGATTAAAATAATGTAAAATTTATAGACAAAATTCGTCATTAACATTATAACTCAATTATAGAATATGAACATTAGACTATGTTGTTATTATGTAAAAGTAACAATGTTGTTTCATCATTTCGTTTAGTACGGATATAACATGAAGAGTCCTGTAATATTTGTTTTATTTTGTCTAAGAAAGAGATAAATGCTGATAATAATATATACAGAAATCCATTTTGAGGCTTGGTTTTCTCAACTGGGTACAAAACATCCATGCTTTTCAATGGAAGACAATACAAATTATGATCTCATTCATTGAAAGTAGTGATGAAATATAAATTAGCATTTGTGGGTAATATTCAAATCCGCTCTATAAGTATTATGAATTGAAGGGTGGGGTTAAAAAAACAATGAGTGAGGTAAATAATATATAGGAAAAAAAAATTCGCAAATTTACGTTTTAAGGTTGAAAATAGTATTAAACATATTTATTATATTTGAGTTGACTCATAATTTTTGAAACTGATTAGACTACACAATTGTTGTATTTCGCCCGCCACCCCTCATACTGTGTTCAGGATGTCTCTCAATTTATTGAACTAAATTATTTTTATATTTATACTTTTTTTTTACTTTTTATCATATAAAAATATTATTCTTACTTCTGAGTATTTAATAACGTAAATCCTTATTTATTACTTGTTATCATTCTTATTTGTAATAAAAAGTATTTAATAAAAAAATTAGCAGAGTATAAAAATGAATAAAACACAAATATCGTACCCGGTAAAAAATAAAATAAAAGTACGTTTGAACTTTTACAGGATTGGGTTACTATTTCATTACTGCTCTGTGTTGAACTTTAAAATCTTACATAAATTTGCACTCTAGCAAGTTTTGGTGTGTAAGAAGTGACAATGATTTAAAGAAAGAGGAAAATGTGTTACTGTTTCATTTACGTTGGCTTTATTGATTATTGTAGACTTTGACTTCCTTTTTAAGGTAAACATAAAAATGATGAGAATAATTAGCATTAGTAATCCTAGGGGTGGAAGTCAAAGATTGTAGTAATTGTAACCAACTTTTTTTTTCCAAATAGGGTTGCAAATACCGTACGACAAAGAGTATGGTAGACCACATGAAAATATAAATCCACGGAGAAGGTTGTATAGTTAGGTGGTGGATCAACATTTCTAAGTCCATTAATTCACATGTTGGAAGTTCCACGTCTATTAGAAAGATAGACAATTTTATAATATACAAGTGAGATGCAAACCTCATCTTACATCTTATAAATCGAGTTTGTAGGATCGAGTGAAGTTTAAAAACCCACTTCTAACATGGTATCAGAACTAAATTAGAATTTATCTTAGTGAACTTTTTTGAACATTCTGTTCTACCAGCTATCGAATACCTCGACATAAGATAGAGATAAGACAATTTCATAATATATAAATGAATAAAAATTCTTGTAATTTGATCATAGTGGTTCGGAGTGAGCTGAGGGACACGCCACCATCGATAGCATGTGAAAATGGTGCTTGTAGGCCAACTTATTTACATTGGTCAACAATGCACTAACTAGGCCATAATTATGAACTTCATGCTAAATATGTTAAACAATGAACCAAAAACTTCTATATAGATAATATCTCTGTTTTTAAAACCAAAAATGAACGGACACAATAACAGATAGATAAGATAAACATATTTTCTCCTCTTGCTTTTAAGTAATGATGTGCTCTGTGGGCATGCAGCCGCAAACTCCACTGCTTCTTTCAAACATGATATGTTTCATATCATTAAAGTTTCTTCACAATTCATTTTACATTCATTGGATCATATATTTTTGGTAAAACACATTCAATTTGTAATTTTTTTTCTTGTGATAATATTAATAGGTTAAGTCAGAGTGGAAATGGATACAGTACATTCAAGCATTCACGTAAGCATGAGTCTGAGATATTGGATGCATATTTATAAAATAAAATATGTAACACATTTCATCTTAATAAATGGTTGTTATTATTTCTGGCAATAGAAATATCTTCAAAGAGGATACCAGTGTGATACCGATGACTGATTATGAATATGCTTCACTTTTATACCATTTTTGCCAACCTTCTAGTTATGAAGCCAATGGTGGAAAAGATACATTGGAGAGATTGGGTTTGAACTTGGAGAATTTTTTTCTGAAGGAAAAGTCGTGGAAACTTCTCTTTTCTTAGAAATGAAATTAGAGAAAAGAAAAACTTAATTAACTCTGGCTTAATAGAAAGGATATTAGATTAAGACTTTTGTAGGAATAACTTTTGTCCAGATGATGTTTCCATCACCCAACCCACCAAAGAGTTTTCTATTGGTACGATTTGAAGCAAGAAGGAAAGTATGTGTTCCTTTTCATATTGGTGAGGAGCAAGCAAAACCAAGAGGAATATTCGTGGAATTGTCAAAACCATGGTATTCATAATGCTAATTTGTTATTATCGTCTTAACCACAGAATAATTGCTTTTCAAAAGACACAATACATAATTCTAAACAATCGTCGTAAAAATAACTGAAATCATTTCTAACACAAGGCCTTACAAATAGCTTAAATTCAAATCAGCATGAAAAGATTCAAACTTACAAGAAAAATGATATTGTTTTTCTACTTAAATTTGAAATCAATTTATGGTTTAAATGTTTGTCTAGACCATTAAATCATAATCCAAAACAAATTATTGTTGCGGTGCCAGCCAAAGAATACAGTGAGCCGACCAAACCAGACTTAAAAAGTTTAGCTTTACTAAGTTTGATTTGTTTATTTAGCACACTCAATATGGGGTGTGATTCTTTATCCTCACACCAAAAACAGGGTATGCAAATAGCAATAAAAAATGAGTGTCGGGTAGAGACAGTTTTCTGACAAAAGTGACGCGTTTATGTTTAAGATAAATTAATTTGTAAGTATTTGATTTTTGTTCCGATCCTGCACGAGGAACCTCATAAATCTTATCAGAATAATAATCACGACGTAGTCATTTAGTTGAACTAATGCAAGAATATTTGGGTGGCAGTGGCATCATATCTTTTGTCCCAGACAAGTTTCATTATCTTTTAACAGTGATATATATATACATATATTAAACATTGATTATAAGCAAAGAAACGCCAAAGCTATAATCGTGAAGGTTCTGTAATTTGAAGCTTTTCTCTTTTGTCCATCCCTAATGCACATGCTATTATTCACTTTGGGAACCAAAGTTACTTTCGGTTCATTGTTGTGTTCGTTATTTCCCAAACAAGTTGAAGACTTTACAGCTGATGCAGAGCTTCATCATGCAAGGTTCCATTGTCTTTGATATGACCAATCAAATTGTGACCATGCCACTACGCACCCACCACCACCACCACGAAAAAAAAAAACATACTTTTCTGATGTATAAACCCAGTTTCAAAAAAACTATGGATAAATAAAAATAAGGGTAATATCCAAATTTATACTATCAAAATCGATATCCACATATATTCATCGGTTTACAATATGAAACAAAAAGAAAAACTGCAGGAAAAGAAAAACAAGTGACTGAACCAACTCTTAAGATTTCAGAAGTGGATTATATATATATGTATGTGAAAAGTATAGCTTATGCATAATTACAATGATAAGCTTGAATCCGGTATGAGAAACAGCGATGAATCTCATGGTTTGTGCTTCTGTGTGTAGATATAATCCGTGTGAGCCACCAGTGTTCTTCTCATCAAGCAATCTTCTTCTGAAATACCATCGCAACTTTCCTCCACGTCCAACTTCTCCTCTTCCAAAACCTTAAAGAACATACGAGAAGAAGATTATTAACAATTGAATAATACAAAAGAAAAAACACATACGATGTATGTAACTGTTCATATGATATGAATTAAGAAAATTAACTGACCCCATGTTGAGTTTTGGTTGAAGTGAAAGAGGAAGAAGCAGGGCCAAGTCTTCCAGCATATGTGGAGGTTAAGAAGAGGAATAACACTGCAAGGCAAAGGGTGGCACTAGTGACCTTAGACGACATTTTCATTCTCTGTTTTCTGAGAAAAACTACCAACTTACAAAAAACTATGTCTATCTAATATATCTTGATCATGCAAATAGAATATGACTCTATGATTATATAGATGGTTGGTGTAGGGGCAGGAGTGGAACTTTACTCTTTGGGTTGTTAATAGTAGAGTCCCGTGTTCGCGTGTGTACGTATAACTACGCGGAACTTTTATAAAGAGAATATGAAAGATTAAAAAATTCTCACTAAAATTTAATGCGTAAGAAGCTGTTACAAAAACACTACCTTGTTGTGGTGGGGACTGTTCTCACTATTTTTTTGTATTTAAAATACTTTTAGAATGTTCTTTCTCGAAAAGAATCTTTTTTGACTTTTGAAACATGATCATAATGTTTATGCTACGACCATTCAAGATTAGTGTGGAAGGTGTGTTCGTCATGTTTAGAGTTGGACATCTAGTGATCATGGTATGCTATCAAAAACTAAGATTTTGAGTTTTTCTTATAAATATATATATATATATATATATATATATATATATATATATATATATATATATATAATGAGATTTGACAGAGATTACGAACGTGTGGTTTTGACAAATTGCACGAAGCCTGACAAGGAACGGTAGCGGATTTTTTAAAATAAATATTGACTGAAAATTAAAATAAAATAAGGTGAAATTTGAGGGAAAACACTGCTACATATGTGATATTGAAGAATAGCTTTTCGTAACAGATGGTACTTTCATCTTTAATAGTACCATATAACTTAAGATATTAAAGAAATGCATACAAAATTATATTGGGCACGTTGTAGTGTTGTTTATGTATTATAATAGATAATTGAATAATTATATCAGATTAACGAGAATTTGTACTTCAAAATATTTGAAAAAACAATGCAAATAATCAGCGACAGCAATTGAAAGTATGCCGGCCTTAGAATATTTAAATTGGTAGAAGAAAGAATTTCCAACATCATGTGTGGTTGTTTTCACTCAAAAGTGCAAATGTATATTTAACCATAAAATATGATTGGTTTTAATATCAGCATTAGAGAATAAGCTTTTAAAAAGCAAGTTTGTTTTACAAAGAAAGCCCTGAAATTTATTTCAGATTTTATTTAAATTGTGTTATAATTATCGTTTATATTTTACTCACCGTCTTAATGACAAAACCGCTTCAAAAAAGTTGAAAAATAATCACGTGTATTGGATATTTCCTTGTTTACCATTGTAATATTCTAGAAAACTGACTTTCAATGTGAACCAAAGTATTTGGTGGCCCTTGGAAATTAAGTTGTTAACAATTTGTCAAATGACATTTCAATATAGAGAAAAAATACGTTCCTCTATAAATTAGAGTGTCATTATTTCTCTTCCAAATTTGCTTCCAGAAAAAGTTTATTCAAATATTAATAAATTTTTATAATTATTTGTTTTTTTTAGTTAATTTTAAAAAATAAAATTGAAAATTTACTCTTTCCAAACACAAGTAGGACCAACTGCAAAAATAAGGCATCTATAGTGATTGGTGAAATGGTCCCAGTAATTGAGATGATGGATTTTTCTCATGAGTGTTATCAATAGCTTCATGTTTTTACTTAATCCTTTTTTTTTTCTTCCAATATAAAGCTTTAAAAGATCAATGGCTGTGACATCAACTTCATAATCCAATTCGTGACAAAGCAATCATGATGTGCTTCCACATGTAATGCAAAATTGATTACAGTGATTTTTAAAGTTGCACATGAAATAATATTTGGCATGTCTAATGGGGAACATTAGCAGGTACAAGCAATTAGAGTGCACCCAGTGGCACTACTGGATGACGTAAAAGTGCCAAAAGAAAAGTAAGAATCAAAAGCATGAAATTTGCAAATGGAAGAAGCTTTTCATTTATTATTCAGCTTTTGCATTTCTAGAGATGATCTAGCTTAGCATCTATCTTTTCATATTCACGCGTTTCTTCTTTACAGGATTGTCATTTTTGTATTTATGAATGTTGTTGGAGTGTGTTTACCTTTGCAACCGATGCATGCATCGTAGTGACTTTTAGAAACCTGAAATTTATGAATTCCAGATTGATAAATCTGTTATACAGAGTTCTGTATAAGCTCTGTTTTTCCTCTTTCTGTAATAACAAGTTCCATCCCTTGCCTTTCGATGCCAGTATAAGGTCTATATTTAAACCAATTTTTATTAGAATTGAGAAAGAACTCTTTCTAACCTTATCTCAAACTCAAAAGTTAGGTTCATGTACTTTCACATGTAGTTAAGGTTTGGACACTAGCGATTAGGCCATTCTTATACCTTACTAGAATGAGAACAAACCTACCTCATTGCACAAGAGGATTGGAAAAAGTCATACGTAATAAGTGGTATTTTGCTCATATACTGAGTTATGATAGTTCGGTGTAGGATGTTAACATTACCAGCTTTGAACTTGAACCAACCAAGCTTTTAAGTGAACCTTTACCAAATATAAATATAATTGGACATCTGAGACAGATTTTCACATAGATTAAGCAATTGAGGTGGTGTACAATGTCAGAACTCACAAGTCACAATCTAGTGGCGTCTAATGCTAAAACTCAGAAATTTCTGCAATAGCCCAAAACTTCTCCATTTCTCTTTTATTAAAGGCTCTGATGGTACTAAAGAACGAGAAGGGGGGGTCCAGATTATTAAGTGCATAAAGGGATAGGTTCAGAATTGTGCTGCGCAAGTCTTCCACATTAATGAGTTGATTTCGCTTGTCCACACATAAGAGGCAAGTAATGCATACATTCCACTTTTGACTTGGTGTATGTGACTAGTTAGTGATTAATGTTGTTGTGAATTTAAACTCCAACATACAAGAGAAAAAAGTAAAATGAACCAAAATTTGTCACTGTTTCCGAACTCTTTCAACTGTAACTTCACACCCATTTTATTTTGAATGTGTCATGATAGACGCCAAAAAATTACTTGAAGGAATAAGTTGTTACCAGCAAAGTTATTGAATAAAGGGGGCAAAGATGAAAAAGAAAAACGGATGAAAGGGTGGGAAGAAAGGAATCAAAAAAAGGCGCAGAAAGGAATAGTGCAGCTGTTGTTTGGCCCTACCAACTCAAAAATACTTGGAAATCTTCATTATTCATTACCATTTTTTCTGTTTGAAATACTATAACTTCATTATTCATACTGCGCCTTGGTCATTAAAAAATGGTTGGCTAGAACCTATTTGTGGAAGAATTCTTCGGTTCTAACCGTGAAAAAAGGCACTTTGATCTATAATCTGACACTAGACTTTTATCGCACTATCTATGTAATCTACATTTTCGTGCCAAAGAAGTTACAATACATTCCTTTACCAAATAAACTTCACCTCGAAAAGATAATTCAGTAATAATTGTAGTAGGGAAAAACAAAGTCTAAATAAAAGGGTTGTGTCTAGTGTGAACTTCACTAATGATAGATAAAACAACGCAAGTCAAATAAGCGGTGCTTGTTACCTGATTAAGAGAATGATTTCTCGGTTATGACCATTTTGGAATTTCCGATAGCTCGCGGTGTTAAGCATTTCCCTAGGTGCCGAGTTCTGATCACAGGCCAGAATGCAGATCAACTGTAAATGATAATGGTTTAAACGTAGAATCAGCTGCAAACCATTAGCACAAAACCTCGTAGAAATCTTAGGCCATGTCATTAAATTTTTGTGAATGTAGGTCCATAATGAGTTTTGGACACACCTACTTGTGGTTATGAATCAGGTTCAGCATAGGAAAGAGAAACAATAATTGTTACAGGCAATCAGTGACATAACACCATCGCAACATAACCAAGTCCGATTGGGTCCAGTCTGCACTCAAAACATTTGTCTAAGATTCAGCGTTAAACTACAATGATATTACATATGGACCAAATTAAATCACACTAGTGCCAATAACCCTCCTAATTGAAGCTAACTCAGATACATAACTAATGGGCCTTTATTCAATTAGTGATTTTTGTGATACACACAAAATTTGAACATGATTTTGTGAAAACTGGACACGAGAATGTTTCATTTATCAATCAAAGCAAGTTGCATTGCAACAATTGGGATCCTCATGTGAGAACTTAACCTTTCATTCTTGTAGCAAAATCTACAGTGCAGAACATTAGAATACTAGTAAGTTCTCTTGAAAATTTGTTTTAGAACCTTTTTTTGGAAAAATAATACATATTGAGCTAAAGAAGAGGTAATCACAGGCGATCGAATAGAATAATATGGCTACCATCTATCCACACCATCTCCAAATTCCCCATCTTCAAGATCTCCATGATCACCTTCTCTGCGGTGGTCTCTCTTGTGTCTTTTGTGGCGTCCTTCATCTGATTCATGGCCAGATGCACGCTGCTCCACCAAAGGAAAAAATGCAACCAAAAGGCAGAAGACAATCAGCGAACAATGAAGTATAGAAATTATTAACATCTTTAAGACAGACAAGTCGTAAATCTACATACGCGCTTTGACTTCTTGCGGTCACTACCATGACCGTGAGATTTCTTAGTCTTCTCTTTATCCATTTCGTGCTCTGGACTATGACGCTGCTTCCTTTTGTTTTCTTTAGATGATTGGATTTCAGATAACTCCATACTGTCACTGTCTGCTTTATCCTTCTTGTGTGCCTCATCTTTCCCTCTTTCACGCCCTCCATCTTTCTCCCGTCTTTGCTTCCCTTTTCTTCTCTCTCTTTCCTCCCTGTCTTTTTCCTTCTTCATCTGCAGAAGAAATAGTATAAGCTACTCAGTGACTCCTCTATTGAAAGATTTTATGCATAAAGAAATTCATCAGTTTCAAAAATTGATATACAGATTGACACTACTCCATGCCTGACTAAAAAAAAAAATCACAATCAAGGTAATGAAAAACTACAGAGGATTTTAAAATAATTTATACACTGAAATTACTATGATATGCACTTTGTATTCATTTGGAAAATTCACTCGTTTTCTTTCTTAATGGTAGAAAATTGCAGTAACAAGAATGCATTAAAAGGAATTCATCTACACCTTAAAAGAAAAAGATAAAACAGTAAAACTTAAACATAAGAACATACTTTCGTCTTTAATAATACTTCATTTAGCAAAATGTCCCAGATAAAAGTAGAACAACATAAATATAAATTGGCAAACTCTAGCATACATCACAATTCACGATAAAATTATGATAACTGATATTCCCAGCTATTGAACTAGGCAGTAATCAACGAGCTGACTGATTATCCACAACAAATTTGCACTCCTTTCTTCTTTATTCTACCCTATAATCGTGACAGAGATTTGCATTTCATATAAACATATCTTATTATTACAAATCTCAAACACATGCAATGAGCAAAAATTATACCCTTTCCTCCTTCCGTATCCGCTCACTTTCTTTTGCCTCTTCTTTCAGTTGTGCAATGTACTCCTCGAATACTTCCTTGCAAAGGCTTTCATCTCCAATAGACCTAATAACATGCAAAGTAAAGTAAATAAGAGCTTGAATGTATTATAGGTTAATTCTAAGAAGAAAATCTCAAAAAACAGTGCAAAGCATAGAAGCTCGAACATGTTACTGCAGATCACAGTGTGCCTTCTATACTACAGCTAAGATATATACAATATTAAGTAAATTTATAATACACACAATAATGCTCCAATCTCAAAAAGTACAGTTGTTCAAGACATTCATCAGTTAGGCCTGATGCATATACCTGGATATAGAGATCCAACCAAACAATATCCAGATCCAACAAAAAAAAACTAGATGCCTAAAATATATTTTAACTGGAATATTCTTTGTCCATATTCAAAATTTGGTTGGATATCCACATTTATCCAATAAGCATTTTAGCAATGATCCTCTGATTCTTTTCCTCAAGAAAAAATATCCTCAGATGCTCAAGAAACAAATATCTATTGCTAAGAGATATTCCATCAAATATGTTTTGTAAATAGCACATTATTAAGATAAAAATATTTTAAATCGATGTTGGAAATTCCACACCAATTAGAGATAATGATTATATTATAATATATAAGTGGATGCAAACTCGATCTTGAGGTATAGGCTTTAAGTTTACTTGTTAGGTTGGTACCAGAACTTATTCTAGCGAAGTTTGTTAGATCTATTACAAAATCTACAAATATTTAGTCACACGTTCAAGATATTTAAGCCTCAACATGATAGGATGTGACATAGATCTCATAGTGAGCAAAGATATAGACAAATTATAGAAGTGAATGCAAATAACACCTTACAAATCAGTTTTGTGAAATTGAGTTGGACCTAAAGTACACTTTTTAAGAATCTTCTTAGTATTTAAGAAAAAATATATTCAAAATCTTCCTATTCATTCCAACATATTTTTATTTCTTATTTTAAAGGATTTGATTATTACAAATAGAGATTATAAGAATGTAATTGGTGTGATTGTGATGGATAAAATAATTATTCATTCCCTTACATAGTTCAAGCAAATGTCTGCTTCACAGTTTCTCGTCATCGCTGGAGTTGGTTTTGGGAATTTGGCAATGGGAGGCACCAAACTGGGTGGAGTCAGTTCTCAGGAATGGAGGATGGAGTGAATCCAATAAACCCCAAATGGATACAGGATTGGGTTCAGGTTCTGAAGTGGTTAAGTTCAATCAAGTTGTGCTGGATGCTCCAGAAATATGGCTAGATATCAAAAGAGGTTTCAGATGCTTTGGATTAAGCACAAAATCTGCTTGTAACTGGATTTTCGAAATTAAAACCACTCCTAGAAATAAATTTAGGGTTAAATATGTTTATGAACCCTCAACTTTTAGTGAAAATTAGAATTAGTCCCTCTTTGAAATTTTGGTCCAATTTAGTTCCCCAACTTTTAGATACGATGGATTTAGTTCTTTTAATCAATTTTTGTTAACTTTATTTGAAGTTTTAAATGCATTTCAGGATACTATTTAACTTAACATTGAAGCGAAAATGTGTCAAATGGTATAAACAACTCAAATATTATCATGAAATATGTTTGAAACGTCAAAAAAACTTAACGAAATTTAGTTAAAAGGATTAAATCCAAACATCTCTAAAGTTGGAGAACTAATTTGGTCTAAAGTTTCGAAGAGTGAGTTTCGAAGAGTGAGTTTCGAAGAGTGACTTTCGAAGAGTGACTAATTCCAATTTTCGCTAACTTAAGAGACCAAAAACATATTTAACCCATAAATTTAGAACAAGTTTTAAAAACGTGTCCACATTAATGGATTCATTTTGAATTAATCAAACCATGCAGTTCCCTGATCATTAATACTAAAAATCAATAATCGAAATAGTTCACTAAAAAATTTGAATACTTTAATTGTAAAAAAAATATATGCATTGTAGTCTATGTGTTTAAACCACTTAAATGACACATAACATGCATCAAAACAGCCTATTGTGCAAATTAAAAAAGTTATTCCAAAGTACAATAACAATGTCAATATCAAAAGAAAAGGACACTGGCCCGTCCTCAATCTGAATCATTCCTTAAATTCGAAAAAAAAGGACCAGATCTGGTAACTGGTTAGATATGCAAAAGAAAGAAGGCTTCAACACTCGAGGAAAACAAATCCAAACACCTGCAGTGGAATCTGGCAATCGAACAGGAGATATTTCCCCCTTAAGGGCACCAGACACCATTTGACAGAAATCAAAAGAAAATATAATTCTAAAATTTTATGACTAATTGGATTACGTAAAATTAGTGAATTTCAAATTCCACCTAAAAGATAAGAATTTGGAATTCTTCATTTCTCTTTGTACTCTCTCGTTAGCCTCCTCTACATTGTTGGAATGACTATTTTTCGATTGATGTTGATATGAGTTATTTTTTATTAAAATTGTTAGGATTATTTTTCTTGCTGTAGACAGTTGTTATTTCTCGCCCGATTATAAACCCCGTCATCGTGGCCATTGTAGGGGAGGAGGCTATTATTTTTTACTGATGTAAAGTAGATTTTTTCAATTCAGTATTTTTTTAAGGATACTAATGTTACTCTTTATCAATAGTTTGTTAAGACTTCTCTCTAATGTTGAATGGAAAACTTTGGGCCAACATTAACTAGGATAATTTTTGGTCAACTAAGGGAATTTTTCATCCGACATGGATTGAGAAGTCAATGGAAAAAACTAGACCAACATCACAAAAAATAACACCAGTCAACGCCAACCTAAACAATTTCAGCCACCGTTAACAATCAAAAAAAAAAGGCTCTGTCAATATCAATTAATAAAATATTGATGAATTTTGACCAAAAAATAACATGAACCAAGTTTGACTAAAAAAATCATCAATATTGATGCTTTTTAATTATTAACAATTTTTTATATTTAAATAATTTTTGCATTTGGTGGTAATTAAAATACTTTGTCCAAATGAGAAAGTTAAAAATAAATAATTTGAATGGCCTTATCTAAAGAAAACATTTGAAAAATGAAACAACTTAAAATGAGATCAGTTCAAATTTGGCATGAAGTACACCTGGTTAATTCCTTATTCAGTAAGCATGGTATAAGAAGAGTATCAAACACTTACTTTTATGCAAATCACTCTATGAATGTAGAAGAACCATTGGTGGTTGTCTAATAGATGGAGCAAGAAAGCTAGGAGCAGCAAGGGCCAATGTATTTGAATGTCTTGGAAATGGTGAAATTTTCTATCCAAAAATGCAATGCAAAGGTTAATTGAAAACTAACACTTGAGATTTACCAAGTTTGTTATACTTGTGTGTATTTTACATCGAAAAATCAACTATTGAATTTTCCAAGCAATTATTATTGTTATATTGTTATTGTTATAACTATACATTTCACACTTTTACATGTTCCCATCACTTGACAAGAGCCAAATCCACCACGGCCAATTAATAAGGCATATCAGTTTACGCACCAGCTTATATTTTTCCTAGTAGATTGAACATGTATTTTACTAGAATGGGCATCCACAACAACCCTAACATCAAGAATATATAGCATCAGATGCCATATAAGAAATGGAGTGGGGTTAACTCAACCGAGAAATCTAACTGTATAGAAAGAGAATTGTTCAAGTTCTAACAAATATAAAAATGATCCTAATTGATGAGGAACTTAACAGTGTTAAAAACATCACTGGCTTTGTTCAAGCCTACATTTTCCTGTGTTGGCTCCATTCCTGCTTTATGAAGAATGGCATGGATAGGGATGTCAAAAAAATCCGTACCCGCGGGTATCCGCGGATAAAACCCGCAACGGATAGGAAATGGATATTAAAAATGGATACCCACTACCCGTGGGTATGGGTATTTTTGATACCCGCATGTTAACGGGGCGGGTACGGATATCATAGTATCCGTACCCGTGGATACCCGTACCCGCTAAACTTTAATTCAGAAAAATTATTACCCCACAAATGAGTC
>Ga0214542_1000491_pt1 | contig 71660 bp, 37 predicted proteins | sample CNSS1metaG_FD_160096 | JGI IMG/M metagenome (GOLD analysis project Ga0214542, IMG submission 160096) | Root nodule microbial communities from cowpea collected in UCLA plant growth center, Los Angeles, California, USA - CNSS1 | ecosystem: Host-associated > Plants > Roots > Nodule | place: USA...
TTTTTTATTTTTTATTTTTTTTTTTTTTTTTTTTTCTCTCAAGGGAGCATGTTAAGTTAGGTTGTCGATTTTGAACTGTTACAAGGTTATGTTACATTTTAGATGTACTGTCACTGTCTTTGTACCGGTCTTCATTTTTTCTTTCACATGGTAGAAAGGTGGAGAAAAAAAGTGAAACTCCACAGATCCATAGTTTGGTACGTTGGTAGAGTTTCACATCAATGTTTTAACTTACCGTTCGACTCAATTTCTGTCTCCAGTAACGACGAGTCAAATTCGTTATCAATTTGTTGAGTAACGAAATAGGATCAAATATATCTGATGGCTTCCCAGTAGAATATGATACATCGTAACTTGAGAGTAACGAGGACTTCATAAAGTTTGAGTGATTGTTGCGACTCTTCTTAATCACTCAATCCGAGGGCCTCCATTTCAATTTTCAACCTCTCATTCCAAATAATTTATGAATATCGAATCATATGAGAATTTGAGAGGTGCCAGAACCATAAATGAAAATAAATTCTATTTTCTTTTCCTAGTCTTGCTAATTATTGCACTTATATATTATGATTCAAAGCTTAATAGTATCATACCATGTCTTCTTCACAAAACTATTCAACACAACTATACACAAATTGATATTCTCTATTATTTTTCTGTATTAATTGAGTGAGAGTAAATATACACCAAATTTGTTAATCAATCAATAGTTAGATACTTTCTCTTTCGACAATATGTGTACAAATAATTTGTTTTTGAAGGCTCATGACTAGTGAAGATGACAGAAGAAATCCATTAATTAGCCTTGATGAAATCAAAGGAATATTTGGATGAATTCCCTTGACTGGGATAAACATTTGTTTTTCGACACTCAACCAATTTTTACATACAATTGTTAAAAACAAACATTTTCTTTTGTTGTAATGTTATCGAGTTTGATTAACATGTAAACAAGCTGATCCAAAGCAAAGCACAGGGAACCAAATGTTGCTACCTGACATAAAATAGTACATAATATATATTTTGTAAACATGCATCCCCCCGAAGTCGATATTAAGTAAGATGATGGTTATCCACGTACGTAGACCAATGAAATGTTTATACAGACCCTAGAAGCACACAGTGTATGTAGGTAAAATGGCAGAAAGAAGATTGAAAATTGTAATTGAAGTGATCGAGGAGAAGAGAGGATAATAAGAAGAAATGAATGTGAGTATTATTATTGGAGTGGAGTGAAATGGGTAGGGGGCAGAGGCATGTGAGGTGTAGCTTGTTGATATTTGAGATGATTGAACCTGAAAATGAATAAAGTGGTCCATTGGAGAAGCAACACATCGGGTTTAGCCGACGAGGATGTATTAACCGACAAAAGAAGTTGTTGTCGTTTCCAATCATGCCATGCACGTTCTCTTCATAATCTTTATTGTCTGTTGGAGCTGGCGACGACGTAACAATCTTCCCGTCACAACAACTGCTATTCTATTGTTTTTTATTTTATTTTTTATTTACTTCTTAAACTACTAAATTACATTCTTTTCTTAAGCTTCTCATCTCCCCTCTCAAATCTCCCTAGATTGCGCAACACACGAACCAAATATTATATAATTGTATATTCCTATCAATCATAACTATTATTTTTTTCAGTGCCATTGATTTTAAGGTGTAAATGGGAAGTTGCATTTTAGAATTAGTAATTAACTAAATATAGCTTCAATTGCGTAAAATACGAATATCGAACTTAATTACTTTAATTAATTTAATGCTTGACAAAACCTTTGTAGTAAACTAGAGAAAACAAAAATAGAGTTACACAAGTTGTAAGATTCATAAACAATATTACAATTATCTAATTAAAGTAAAATCCGCAGAGTAATGAAATAGAAAAAAGATATGATATCTAGAAACATGCATTCACCACATATTTATATATTTATGTATTCCTTATGTTATATGGGAATTATTTACCAATTTTATCAATGATACGTTAAATTTAAATATTTATATGTAATTTTGTAATTTATCAACATATTTTTGTAATTTTTCACAATTCTTTTTAATACTAACAAAAATATAAATAAATTAAGAGGCAAATAGTGCCTAAACTATTAAGAAAATCAACCACGGTATATAGATGTCAAAATCTTTAATAATATGTTTGTTTTGACGAAAGAAAGTGAGCAAGAGCGAATTTGAGTTTAAAGCTCCAAATCAGCCACCACTCACTCAAAAAACATTTATGTAAATCGTTTTTGAAAACTTTCTTCGCATGAATGCGAATTATTTTTATATAATTAGGTTTTATTATATTTTTATAATAATATTAGTAATTAAATAATAATAATAAATTAAATATAATAATGAAATTAATAATTAGTTATAACAACAATTTATATTTTAATTAAAATATTTTTAAATTTATCAAATTTATCATATTATACACAAATTTTCACAAATCGCAATATTTTTTTCTTATTCAAACAACATCACATTCATCCAACCAAAGCTAACAGGTTCGATTTTGATGATGTGTAAACGAAATAAATTGTTGAGAAAGTCATAAATATATCATTTCAAAAGTTTTTGCGGGATACCTTAAATTAATGTTATGAAAACATAATTCATGTTCACCTCATTCGATTTTTATAAACACCATTACTTGACTAGACAATAAATAAAAAAGAGCAGAAGTCATAAATATAATTATTTAACATTGTATATAACCGCTTAATTAAAAATATGGCTAGACCATAGTAGATAATTTCAAGTATATTACAGTTTTTGCCTTCTTCATTAAATTGAACTTCATTTTATGAAAAATTAAGGATATTGTACCTCATAATACTACCGATTAATAAAAATGGTCTGATTTAGTTTCTCCAAATTATTTTCATGCAATCAAACATAAATGTTGTCGACACATAGATCATGATTACTCCTTAAATTATACTTGATCCTAGCAAGAAAAAAAAAACGCTAAGGAAGGTATAAATTATGATTGGAAGAAAGCATTATTATCCATACACATCAAACATTGCACTCAAAGTAATTTAGAATATCTTAATTAAGACAGCCTCAACAGGAGGAAAAAAAATGCATTTCATAATGTTAAGCAACCGACCATACATAATTAAAAAAATTATATTTACTTAGTTTAATATAGATATAAGTTTATATATAATAACAAAACAGACAGAGAAGGCGCCTACAATCTTGGTGTACGCAAGAATAAAATGAATTGAATCTCACTTTGTTATGAACATATCAACAAAATGCTTCGTACAAATATATTATAATCTCGTTGTCTTATATTTAGTATGGTGACAAAAATCAGACTCCAAAAGTGCAAACCATGTATATATGACATTACTCAAGTATATATAAATTAATTCAGCTCAGAATAATTCAATAAAAATAATTAAAGCATTTTAAGAGCATTATCAAAATTAGTTTTTTATGTAAACATTTAATGCTGCAATTGTTAACACAATTACCAGTAAGAAAATTGATGCCGATCGATAAGCAGCATCAATGTGGGAATCTTATTATAGTTAACAAAAACTTAATGAATTTGTCGAGTTGAGATTCAAACTAATTCCCGCAGATAACGTGAGCAACCGTGCACTATCTAATTTAAATTCATGCAATTAATAATTAATCATATGATTCTTTTTCGGTGCTATTAATCATAAGATTCTAATTGTTCACTTAAGACATATACCATTTTTGTCGTATTATACACTCTTTAGTATTTAAATTAATTTTACTGATTACATTTTCTCTTCGACCCATATAATAAAATTAGTTTGGGATGGAACATGTTAGAATACAATGTTCACACTTAAAGTTTATCCATCTTTGTTATTTATTTGTTTCCCTGAAGTTAATTAAAGTTTAGGTTTATGTGTTGACGTACGCAGCATGGTGACCGACCAATCACATGGGAATTTTCCACATGATGTCTTTTCTTCTTTGTTTGCCCCTGTGCCTTGAAATGAGGCTTATATTTGTTTGTGTTCTCTATTTTCTGGTACACAACTTCCACAAATGTACGCCATTCACATTTCAATCAACTTTCAACCCATCACGTCTGTTTGGATGAGAATGAATAACAGCACATAAATTATGAAAAAAATATGAACACTTTTTTTAATGCGACAACTATGATTGTCATTACTAAAATTAAGAAGAGATAATGTACAAAAGAGCATGAAGACAAAACCCTGTTCTGTTCAACTTGAAGAAATGTTTGATTTAATTATCAACACTTGATCTTAAAGTTTATCCTCCCCAAGTGTATATATTCTATTAATATTTCATATTTCGTTAAACCTTTCTTATAGATAGTATTCAGTAAAATTTTAAAATTTTCAGAAAAAATTCATAAAAAATACATTTCCAATAATGTTTTGTGAAAAATATGTTCTTACAAGGCTGAAATACACTTGTATCATGTTTATAAGGCTGAAACCCACTAAAGAATTATCTATCAATTAATATTTTTTTAAAATATAACAGAAAAAAATCTTTTCTTGTAAATTATTTTAACAAATTTGTAAAAAGTTCCTATGAAATATAAGAATTTTAGATGATGTCGTTTGAACTGACAACATTGTTTTGATATTATACAACACAAAATATGTTAGAAAAATTCTCACAAAATTAAAAAAATCTATTAATGTAAATATCCTTAATTAATACAATAAAATAATTTAATCAATTAAATTATTTTTTATTTTAAATTTTAATAAACTAAGTACTAGAACAAGATATGTTAAGTTTAACTTGGTTTGTCACCGTATAAAGGAGATGTTGATGAACAGATACTAATATTATAGTAACACTACTAAATATTCTCATCATGGGAATTATTGCCTTTGAGATATACATCAAATATGATAAACTCTAATACAACATTTTATATGGAGTCCATTTTTTGTAAATCAAATACAATCAGAAGGTGTACTTTAATTATGATTATAAGTTAGGCACATAACATAATTATGTTGTAATTGTGGATTGACCTATATCTCTTAACGATATACTCCTCTTTTTATATTATCTTTTAAAATATCTATGTCAATGGTGATGTACATATTTTTAATTTATATTTGTTTAATTCTGATAAAAGAAATTGTTATCAAATAAAATAATTATTAAAATATTATATTCTTTTGTAAAAGTGATTAATATTGATATAAAAATTATTAATATTTTTTATTTTTAATTAATAAATATTATTCAATATTAAACATTATTTGAATACTTAAAATTGATTCATCTATACTTTTAGCAAAGTTTAATATTAAATTTTTGTGTTTTAAACAAAAATGTTACCCGAAATAAAAAAATTCAATTTCTTTATCAAACAATAAAATAAAAATAAAAAAGATTTAAATTACTTTCTGGAAGAAAAAACATCTTAAACAGAATTTAGCTACAGAATAATTTTTTTAAATTATTTAAATCTCTCTTCCAAACGCACTCTCACCGTCAAACGACATAATTTTATTTCATCACATCATACACAAACAGTATCAGTTTTAGTAATACACTTTTTCTTTTCTTCATAATTTGACTGATGGGGAAATATGTAAACAATAACCAAAGTAAGAGATCAAGATACATTTCAACTTTACTGAGGTTAGAATGTATGATCTAAAAAATAACACCATATGATGTATTTCTCATCCTTTCTTCTTTGGAATTTTTATTTGGATCACAGTTTTATCTTCTTTATTCAAGCTTTCGTTTCGGCCTTCTCTGGGCCAAATCTCACTTTTTGGGCTTTCACTTCCTGTACCGCGTATATTACTTCACACACCCCCTCAAATTGATCATTTTGTCCTTTGTGAATATGATTTCCGGAACAATATTTTGAATTCTGGAATGTGTTTTCCAGAATTTCTGGAATAAGATTTTCGGAATAAAATTTTCAGAAATTTATTTTACGAAACAATGTTTTAAAAACATATCAAATGTATTTTGGAATTGATTTTCCAGAATGAGTTTTCCGAAATAAATTTTCCAAAACACATATAATACCTTCCGAAATTAATTTTCCAAAACAGATATATAAGATAAGTTTTGGATGTTTCAAATTAAACTTTCAGGAACATATAAAATATGTTCCCAATAGAGCTTTTCAAAACTGTTATTTTTCACATTTTCTCTCTTTTTATTCCTATGCGGTGTTTTCCCTTTTTTTCTTGTTCGTCTGCAACTATGGTGACGATGGAAGTGGTAACGACAGCGATCGTGGTGATTACGGTGGTGATGAAGGGTGTTTAAGTCTTTTTTCTTAATTATGGTGGTGCAGGAAGCAATAGCCCATTTTGTTGTTGATTTGGAGTTCGTTCGTGGACTCCAACCAAATGTTTAACCATCGACCACAAGAACAACAAAAAACAGTGGAATGCAATGCGGGTGGGCCAAATCTCCCCTGGCCCACATCTAGTTCCAGCGAACGCTCTCACTCACACTAAGTGCCGAGCGTGATGTTGATTGGAACAGTGATACAATACAACTGCTTATATATGTTATATCTTGATCTTCTCATAGGGTGTCAATAGTTTTTAAATTTCTTCAGCCGCGCCAGTAACTTATTTTTCACAATATATAGATTTACACATTTAAAATAAAGATCAGTTATAATTGTATGTTTTTACTTTATAAATTTTTTAAATGGCCGATTTTAATCACATAGTTAATTTATTCTAATGTGATGACATGATAATTCCGTAAAATTAATCGACGTTAACTATTTATTTCTTACAAATTCGATCATTTAAAATAAAGAATTAAATAATTCATCATTAAATAAACCATAAAATATTTTAGAGAACAAAAATAAAGAAAATAAATCACTTTTCAAATTGAAGTAAATAAATTAATTAGATCGCAATTATCAAATTTTTCGAAAATATAATTAACTTAACTTTTTTTATTAACAATTATGGAAATTATGTATTTGTTCCAAATAGAGATTCCACAACAGAATATGAATAATAAACTATCATTGAAGCTTTAAATGACTGTATTTTTTAGAAGTATCAAATCAACTTTACTTTAAAGGATTTTTTTTTTTTGAGAATTTAATTTATTAATATAAAAGATAATCATATTTTTTCATTCAATAAATTTAAACTCCAATCTTCCTGAAAACAATAGAATTAAAATTTTCAATGGTAGGAAGCTAAGGTAGGCAGAAGATATATTTTTTCATAGTGTGTTTCCTTTTTCTGTACACTCTTGGTGGTGAAATGGTCCCCCCTGTATCCCACATTGGCATGTACCCATATAGCCCCAGCCTCTCACAACAATCTCATTAATTTACTTTTCATTCCTTCTGCATAAACATTATCTTTCGTTGGTTCAAATATTGTCGTTGTTTTGATCTAAAAGTAGACAAAAAAAGTTATCTAGTATGATTAGGGTTAATGAAGGAGTGAGTAAGATGACATGCCGTAACAAACAAATGGACTTAAATTTGTTGTGCAAAACAATATCTCATTGACTGTGACTAGGACACTGCACAAATACAGGCTCAGAGAAACACTTTCTAGTGACCACTGTCCGAGGATCGCACCAATACTTTATTAACACAACACAACCCAATTCCAAATTCTAGATATCATTTCTGCTATTTAAATTTAGTTGAAAAACCAGCTTCTGCTACATCACCAGGAGCTGATAGGTACGTACCATAAAACTTTTTTCATACCCCAATCCTGATTGAACCCTCAAAGTGGAACATATACAAGAAAAGATTGAAATGTGAATGGAAGTTGACACTGAGCAGAAATTGTACGTTAGTGGGAGATGTACAAAAGGAGAAAAAGAAAAGAAAAAAATGAGGGTTGGCCATGAAATATGGGTGCAGTGCATGTTTGAAAGCAATGTGTAGCAGTGATTAGTGAGTATTGAGAAAGGATGGGTGGAAGTAACATTTGTGTCCTTCAAATAACAGACACATATGCATAATGTATTCTCCCTCAGAGGTCACAGAGCTGAACTAAAAATCTTCCACTTTCAAATCACACGAGACACCATCGTCCTGAATTTGTGTGTATATACTGAGATCGCATATAAAGCATTATAAAATGTTAAGTTAGTGGTGAGGTCTATGAGGCATCATGATTCGTTTTTGACCCAATTGGATGTGGGCATTGGTGAGTAGTGATGTTTTGCACATTAGTGTGGACAAGATCTAGCACCATCTATCATAATTTGGAGCCATCAACTGATTAATAGAAGCGTAAGAGTAAGATCACTTGTGACCATTATGTGAAGTCTTGCTCATCGACCAACTTTTGGAGACTACTGTTTTCTTCTCCTATGCTAACACTATGCTTCACCTTCTCTTCTAATAACCACACATTTCTAATGGCCTTTCATGCAAACTCATCTCACATGCAATGAACATATATACCTTTAGTAGATTCGCTTTGAAATAAGAAATACAATTTCGTAGAAGAAAAACAATGTTATTCGAAATCAAGTAAATAACATTTGAAAGGAAATATTCACTTGATGCTGAAGTGTGCAATTCTAAGTAGCCATGTGGAGAACACATGGTTGCCAAAATAGTAAATAATGTGTTCCTCACATGTTTTCTAATGGAATGAGTGGATGGCTAATAGTAGAAACTAGCTTGAATTTATTTTTCAATTTTAAGAATATATTTATGATTTTCTAGTTTCAATTAGTATCAATTTCAAGATGAAAAAGTAATGGTTTACTTAATTTTTATATTCTACATATTAAACTATGTGTGATAGAAATCTCAAGGTTTTGTTTTTCTATTTGCTCCAAATTAAAGGTTTAATTATATTTTTTAATCTTTGATAAATTTGAAAACTTTCAGTTAACTTTCTAATAAATTTTATGGTTTATAAAATTACAAAATTACAAAATTAAAAACTATAAAATTATATTATTTTATAAAATATAATTTTATATTTTATATTTCATAATTTTATAATTTTATAAATTTATAATTTATAATTTATGTTTTTTAATATTATAATTTTTATTTTATATTTTATAAATTTATTATTTTTATTAGTTTTAAAAATAATTTTAGATAAATACAAAAATAAATTTTTGGGAGAGATATTAGTAATGATGGTAGTTTACAATAATATATTATGTGACCGTAATTAAGTATGATAATAATATAAGATAACGTCATATAAATGACAAATAAATTTAATAACAAAATTTAATTAAAAAGTCTTAAAAATTTTGAAAACTCAATAAATCATAAAAATCCAATAAGAATTTAACAAAAAAAATTCCAAATTAGATTAATTTTATTCCAAACAAGTAATATTACATAAAAAAAAGTCATTCTTTTAATGGTTGTAATTGAGATCGCACGTCCAATGAAATTAGATTAATTTTTTTATATATAAAACGATAGTAGTTTTAGTTTTGATTAGTTGTACACATATCCGATCAATTTATTTTATTTTCTTCTCTTGTTGTTTACTGGAACCAATTACAAAATTTAAAGCTACATTACATTACAAAATCAAAGAAATATTACAATTATTTTCTTCTCTGTTTATATTAGTAATACTAATTGCAGTTATTTTCATTCTCAGAAACAGTTTTCTGGGACTACAAAGATGGAATGATTTTTCATAAGAGTGAGATATTGAAATGAAATACTTTATTATTGCATTTAATTAAGGAATTTACGATTCAAAACACTAGAAGAAAATAAACAAAACCCTGCCAACAGGAGAAAATTATATGACCATTTAATCAGTTTAATTAGATCAAATCCAGTTTATTACCTTCTAAATTTTGTATTAATGAAAAATTGAACTTGGAACTCACAGACAAGCAATTCTCTAAAAACAACTTTAAAAATACTCCTTCAATGTCCTCTTAATTACTCTTCTATTTACTCATTCAATTATTTGTTAAGCAGAAAAAGTAAAATTTGTTGTGGCGAGATTCAACTCGTCGTTTAATAATAAACAATGGTGAGAATATAATTAAGATATATATAGCAAATATAATATTATGAACTAATTGGGAATTTCCAATAATGGATAGGTGGCCCACAAGGGGGTGAAATTAATTTCCGTGTGTTTGAATTGATAGGGAATGGGCTCTACATTCCACAAAATATCTTAATTTTCTGAATATCATTTTCCATCATTCCCAAATCTACGTTCACAACAATAATAAATAATTTATGAAAATAAATTGAAAGAAAAAAAAAAATGGTAATGGAAACAGTACTCCTTGTTATTACAAGCACCACTTTCTCCTCTCACCAAAAAGTCTCTCCCTCAAACTCAAACCTACCCACTTTCTCTCACATAACAGCACCAAGAGAGAGGACTATATAGTGTTAAACCCTCAACACACCCAACAATTCAGAAGAAGAAGAAGGGTTTGGTTATTCCACTGCAACTGGAGGAGGCATCCAAAGGGATCGCATTGATCCAAAATCCAACCTTTCATATTCTCTCTTTCCCACTCACAATATTTGGGATCATGCTATCCTTTTGGATTTCTCCTTCAGTGGCTTCTATAACCCCATGCTTTTTCCTGCACCACAACTTATCATCCATTCTCTGCCTCAAACACAATCGCACAATTCATTTCATTTCTGTAAGTATGTTTTCTTTTCCTTTCCAAACCCTCTTGTCTCTAACACTTTCCTTCTCAATTTCCATGCTTATGCTCTTTTTCAATTCTTGAAATATATATTTTTTTATCAGAACCCAATCATATACTGTTTGTAAAAACCAGGTCTTTGATTGCCTTAATTGTTTCACGTTTCTAAGCTTTCTTGAATCTGTATTCCTTTTCTGAAAAGAGCCACCGGATCGATCCGACCCTCCAGGTAATTAGTTTTGCAAGTTTTTTCTGTCATCTTCTTTTTTTTTTTTTTTTTCATACAGTAGTTGCTTTATGTTTTCGCGATGTATTGTTTTCCATGAATGTTAGTTATGTGTCAGTTTATGTGTGAAAGTGTCATATACACATACTAAGTACATGAATATATCTCAGAGTGAGGTCACTCTCTGAAGCCAGACATATATTATACGCTTAAAAGTTAAAATTACAACCTAACTTAGCTTTTATAGGTGAAGTACACATGGGGAGACCCTTTTGCAGTTTTTGTGTTAAGATTAAGAACCATTGGGATGTTTCTTTTCTATGATGCACCACTCTTCATAGTTTCTTGCCTCATCTTAATCAATCAGCATCCTTTAAGGGCTTATGTTATTGTTAGAATAAGAGAAAGAAAAATCTAATTTATGTTATCTGCAAGTGCTACAGATGCGCATATTCTGGCTTTAAGAAGTAGAGGGTGGCACTGTTAGAAAAATAGAAATCATGATTAAGTACAATAAGAAAGTGGGAGCAAGCTATTTAGCAATCAGTACTACGAATAAAACAGTACCAAATGATTGATGGGAAGGAAATGATTCTATGTATTTTGGCTTGGTAAAAATCATATCTACCCCATTTTGGAAGCTTTTGATGATTACATGTATCCAACAGATTGATTTTACCTTTTGATAAAGTGGCTTTTTTTGGTTTCCAACGAAATCAAATCTTTTCTGTATATATTACACCTAACTTGATGAGGTTTTCTGGTCACAGTTAGTTGTGTTTGTGTTGAGATGAAAATGTTGGAATAGTTTCCATGGCCACGCAGTAGCATAGTGGTGGCCCTCACCTGCGTCAATTATACTCCAAAAACTCTTGCTTTTATGGACTTTAAATTAGAATCCAAGGCATTAGAAGTCAATTACACTTGTAACTTTGGGCCTCACAACTCGTGTTCAAAGTTCAAACCGTCACTGATACATGTGCTGAGACAAGTTAAGAATTAAAAGTGAAGAAAAAGTCTTGCAAACGTTGTTTATTTTTTAAATAAAAGGATCATTTTTTTTTCCTTTTTCCTATTCTTGGCACATGTACCCAACATTCTAGCATAAACCCACCTATTCTTCATTATCCCTTTAATCACATGCCTCCATATTCTTCTCTCCTCTTCCACTTTTTTTTTGTATACTTTTTCCATTTCTGTCAACAAAATTAGTCGTTGAATCTCTATCAGTTTCCCTGAAATGGCAAAAGCTTTTCAGAATAATAATATAGTAATGTAGGTAAAGGCTTGAATGAAGGGTTTCGCCACTTGTTTCATGAACCATTATCCCATTTAGTTTATTTTAATATTCCAATCCTATTTACTCAATTTGCGTATCACCTAAAATGTGCTCAGTTGCTGATTTGAACTATTTGAAAGACTAAAAAGAGGCTCAAGTGGGGCCTTCTTGAACTTGGATCTATGCAGCTATACTTGGGAGTTAAAAAATGTAATATTGTATAATATAATATTCTTGGTTGAGCATAATGATAAAAAGATCATTATCATTATGATTTAAAAAGCAATAATTATAATTATTTATTCAATATAAACCAAAGTTGAATAGAGCCTCTAATGTGGTTCAAACTGTTTCCTCTCTTTCTTAATTAATCGTGGCATATGGCTGTTTATGGCCTTCAACCAACTGATATCAGTTCGAAAAATGGAACTATTCAAGGAAGCAAATTATTCAGTATTTGTCTTTTACAATTATTGTAAGACCTTAATTTAGTTTCTACAAAGCATGGTCAACAATTAGTATGTAATAAAATAAATTGACAACGGGATCATTTGCTGATGCTTTTTTTTTTTCCTTCAAATGTATAGCTATATTCGTAATTTCATTTGTTATAGGCACATTCACGATTCCATGTTAAATTATCAAATATTTGTATTTAATTCTTGAATTTCTTTTGAAGATAAAAACACTTCTATGATAAAACATGCAGAAAGTGTGTTCTGTAAGACCCCTATAAACTAACTTGTGACTTATTTTACATAAGAATTTGGTGAGTATATGTTTAATGAATACATGAAAGTAACATATTTTCTAATTCTGTAGTTTACAAACTACAAGCTATTTCACCTAGTTTGTAGTTGATGGTTTATTTATTTATTTTTTTTCATTATTATCTTTCATGTTTTCATACATTTCAATGGAGATAATTAATTATTCCATTGTTTTTAGTATTTATTGATTTATTGATTTTTTATTTTTATGAAGTTCAAATTACAAAAGTTAACATTATGAATTGAAGTAACAAAATTTCATTACATGCGGATATGTAAAAATTATACAAATAACAATTGTAAAAAACATTATACGTAAAATTAATTTAAATTGAGAAATAAATAGTTTTAAAAATTAAATAAAATTAAAGTTGATTGATACTCATTATATAAACTCGTCTAAATGAAACAACTTCAAATATAAAAAACATATACAAATTTTAAAAATTAAATAAAAGTACTAAGAAAATCTAAAATTGTAACTATATAATAATATATTTTGCTTAAAATTATAATTTTATATATATATATATATATATATATATATATATATATAAATGAAACTCATGCAGATATATATTTGTCATCTAATTTATCTGAAACTTCTATTTTAAAAAGAGGGATCAAACCTTCCCCTCCCTTCCTTTTCTTCTAACCATTTAATACCTTAGTAAGTTTGATCTTGAACTTCAATATCATCTGTAATATGGATATCCATACCCATTATACTCTAATTTAAATTAAAAAAAAATGATTAAAATATTAACATATTAATTTTGAATGAGTTGTTTTTTTATCATTTAGTTTTAAAAAAATGATTTCTTTGTAAATTATTATTCAACATTATTGTATTTTATTTGAATTTATGATTAAAATATGTTGTTAAATATTTATTTTTATTTTTTAGTAAATACCCACGGGTATCCACATAACATATATCTGACGGATATAAGTACAAGACAAATGTTTATCCAACGGATATAGTACAGAGGAGCTACTACCCTTACCATACGCGTTCCGTTGACATTCATATATGTGATACATAAATAAGATCAAGTCATTTATAACCTAAATAAATTTGAGATTAAATTTTGGTATGATATGCAAATGTACCTTATTAAGCATAAATTTTAAAACATTAGCACAAAGAGGAAATTAAAATTTGCAATACATACACACAGATATATAAGTTATAACAAAATATATTGAAAAACTAATATTAATTAAATATAAATAATAAAAAGAATATAAAAAATTATATATATATATATATATATATATATATATATTTATTGTAAAACTCACACCATAAAAAATACTAAAACAAGCGAAAGCTACATGAAAAAAATAATATTGTTCTGAATATTACTATTTACCCACCTATTGTAATTGATCTACAATAATCAGTTATAACATGCTAACCGGTTTATGATAAAATTTATTTTAACTAATGCTGGTGTGTGTAAATTATATATTTGGTCCTCATTTTCCTTCAATTTTGTTAATTCAGTTCTAATAATTTTTTGTTTCAATAAGGTCTTAATTATCGTTAATTTTGTTCAATTTGATAATTTTTTACTAACTCCATTTAAATATTTAATGATTAGTGGTAATGAATAGTAACTGTCACACGATCCTTCGTGGTTTTTTTTTGTAATTTTTTATTTTTTTTAATTTATGAAGAAATGTCCACATTTCAATCCAATTACTGTCACGTGTTATATTTGTTATTTTTGTTCAATTTAATCTAATTTTTTTTGTAATGAACAATGACTGCCACATGTCATTTCGTGGTTCTTTTTTGTAATTTTTTTATTTGTTTTAATTTATGAAGAAATGTCCATGTTTCAATCCAACGACTGTCACATGTCATATTTGTTATTTTTGTTCAATTTAATCCAAAATTTTTTAAAATGGAACCATTTTTTCTCTTTATAAATTGATACTAAATTTAATTTTTGTATAGATGTTATAAATAATGTTTTTATTAAAATTCACATTTTTATTAATTTATTTTTAGGGTTACAATTAGTTTAAAATTAGAACGAAAACTTTAAAAATGAGAAATAATATTATTGATCTAAAATTTTAAACTAATTGTAGCCCTAAATGAAAAATATTTAATTAAAATTTGAATATTAATAAAAGCATGATTATAACTTATATAAAAATTAAATTTGGTAAAGAATAAAAAATTTTATTTTTTTAAAAAAAATGAACTAAATTAATAAAAATTACGTTTCACCAAACATAGGCAAATTATACCTATTATGAAAAGAAATCTAAATAAATACATAAATAAATACATGAAGTAAACATTAAACTACTTATATTATTATATTATTCTCTATGAATCAAAGCTAACTTAGCTAATTTATCAACATAATGATTTCCTTCACAAAACACTTTAGTAACTTTAAACTGCATATCTTACAAAAATACAAGCACCGACGTCGTCTCCATGTAAGATTCCAAGAACTAGGGTTTTGGATGGATTCTCTATTGGATTTCTTTGTGGTATTTCTCTACTATGTCTCAATAATATACTGATTACCACAAATTTTGAGGTTTTAAAATATATTAAAAAGATATTTAAAATGTCAACACGCTGTATTTTTAATATTCAACAGAGAACAACACAAAAAAAAAAATAGTAGAGAATCTGGATTCAAGAACTAGTAGTTGATTCAAAAAAACATAGCAAACTAAAGAATAATCACTTCTCAACCAAAGCTTTTGAAAATCCTTCCTCCAAGCATGCTCAAAATCGTAAATGACTCTTATAAAATCAGCATAAATATACCCCTAAAGAAGCGGAAAAACTATTCATATGTTCACCTTGACTTCCTCTAAAAATATCAACTCATGTCATGAAGTCAAACCAAGACAACTCCTAAAAAAACTTCTAAATTTACCTTATGCCAATTGACAAATTAGGGATAATATTACTCATATGTTTTTAGATTAATTCACAACTATTGGCACTAACTCCTTAAATTTGATTTTTTTTTTTACTTTAAAAGATTTTGTGTTTTTTCTTTAAAGATGGATGAGAGCACATATATATATATATATATATATATATATATATATATATATATATATATAAAGTTTAGTTTCATATGCAATATAATATATGTTATGGTTTTTAATCTTTATACTAAAGAAGGATGTTGTTATAAATTATGTTTTTATGCATCTCACCTTTGTGAACATCTGGATTCTTGAACGTGAACGACCATGGAAGGTACAGTAATTATAAACCAATATGAAATTTAGCAGTTACAGCTCCTAACGCTGATCCAATTTGAAATCACGGTCACACAAAAACGTGGTCTCCAAAGTGTGGCAGTTTTACGAAGATCGTGGGAGTGGCTTACGGAAGATTTTGAAACTTTTCCGTCGTTAAAGCACGTTGAATTGTCAGGTGTCCATAGTCTCACGTTCCATATCAGATGCAAAGGATCCGTTGACATTTCCAAACGTTGTCTTCAATGCAAGAGCTTCTACTAGTCCGAGTTGTTCCAGAATCCGACAAAGATGTCTGAATGATGAAGGAGGAATATGCGGAGTTTAATCGACAATCGAGCTAGAAGATTAGGCGCAGTTTGACCTATGCAGAGTTGCATTGTGTCAACGGACAATCTGACGCGTTCAGAGTTCATTGGACAAGGCTTTCTCGATTACACATTGTGGGGTGAGTGTTGACCGTCACAAAGAGCCACTTTTTTACGACGGACGGAGTCCCGGTGACGGTGACGGAGATTGGAGTTTTGAGTGTCTGATGAAACTCTGAAAATGCTAATCTTTTTGTTGTTTCTTATTAAAACATAGAGTGTAATTTATTTTGGACGGTCAGGATTTCTTGAAATATAGAGAATATCGATCATTGTTTGATAGTTGAAACAAAACAAAACACTCTAAAATAGTACAAAAATTTAAACACATCCTATTTTTATATACTTGTAAAACGTTGGAAATTACACTTTAGAGGAGAAATTTTGTCACCCTAATGTGGCCACCTAACTTCACCTGAATTAATCGAGCTTGAATTAACATGAGTAGTGTTGGACGAAAAATCAATTAAAAGTGAAAGGTGGGAACAAGAGCGGTTCTAGAAGGTACGTAGAACACGTGTGTGGGCTTTCCTTAAATTATAGAGGTGTATTTAGTTCATAGTTGTAATGAAATGACATTGAATTGAAATTGTACGCAAGGATGGGTCCAGGTTGAGGTGAAGATTTTTGGGCATAAAGAGTGTAAAGATTGTCTTCAAATATGAAATGTGTATAGTTCAAATGTCTCCCTCTCGGACTACACAAACTTTATATATAGAAGACATAAGCTGCCAAAAGAGAAATAGACCATGTTTCTTTCATGAAATTAGGGGGAAAAATAATAGAGTATGTTTAATAAACTATTTCCTAGAGATTTTTGTTGTACACCATCCTTCCTACAATAATTGTCGGTTTGAAGTTCTAGTCATCATACCTTGGCAAAAAATTACACTAATCTAAAAACCTCTTTGCTTTGGTCCTTTGGAGGAAAGATTGACTATGTGTAGGACACACATTTGGCCCCATAATCCCTTGACCTGTCTCCAAATTCAAACTCTCATTTCCTCAATTTCTTCTCATTCTTTAGTATTATTGTTCTTTGTAAGAAGTTGGTGCCACAAATTGAGGATCTAAGGATTTGATTTCTTTTCCTTGTGGGTGGGATCAGTTGATTGAGATGTGTGAATTCATAATGTTATAAGATATGTATTAATTACTTAACTATAATTCTTCATCTCCTTTATTTTTCACCCTCATAGGTAAATTTTAAAAGTAAATGTAAGTCTAGGTAGCATAAGACAACAACAACACTGTTGGTTTTGTTTTGTTGACAAGAAATAACATTCACCCGGTCGACCATAATAATGCATGGATAACAACAAAAGTTGTTTTGCCATTATCGCACAGTAACATATGAATTGCCTGTTACTGTTCTAAATGTATGGAGCACTCTTAACCTTAAATCATGCATGGATCAATTCTCACGTTAAAATTGAATGAGAAAACTTTTTTTTATTATAATATTGGATTTGGTTGGAAACACACTCTACTTCACTTTACTTCAAATACTCTTTAGAACTCATTTCAGAAGTAGGTGTGCTTGATGCAAACCATCCCTTACCCTTGTTGATCTTTCGGTTAAGCTTCATGCAAATGAAGGAAATATTATCATTAATGAAGCGCAGAGTTTTAACACCGATTATTTTTGTAATTTTATTTTGATTTTCGAAGCAAAACATATTAAGGCAACATAAAATAAGGTGGTCTTTTAACTTGGATTCTAAATCGAAGTATAAACTTTGATATTAAGGTTTAGTTGTCTCTAAAATCGAAATTCAAAATAATAAAAAATTAATAAAAATAAAGAAACTTTGGTTATGTAAAACAACCGAAATTGTGGTATTAAAAAAGATTAATACTAAAACCAAAAGCAAGTAACATAGATAAAAGTTGAAAACTGGTATTACCTAAGTTCTTGTATAGTCAAGAAACTTATTGAATTATGATGACAACTTCAAAAATAATTTTTTATTTTTATCTTTTTTATATTATTTGATATAAAACTTTGGTGAACACTCATTACAAAACCACCACAACACTACATTGTTCTTTTTTTTTTAAGCATTACATAGTTGTTGTTAAATGAATTGGTAATTATCTTTTGTTAAATTTCAGAAATTGTTTACCCATACAAAGCATTGATATAATTTTTAATCTTAAATTTAAAATAATAAATTTATAAGTCTTTATGTACTCAACTTTTTATATGTAACTAATTTAGAATTTAGACTCATTTAAATTTCTAACGATATGATCGTATACGTGAGATTTCTTTACTTTTTCATATAACTTATGTATCTTTCATCGGTGAAATCCAAATACAATTATTTTAATGAGGATAACCTAAGATGATTAGTAAAATAGATCATCCAATTTCCGGAATGGGATATACAAGTTGTAGAATTTAGCTAAAGTAACAGTGAAACATATACAATGGTACATCAATTTAATTTTGGTTACATAACGGGGTACCAAAATCAAGGTCAACTTCAACATATTGTTATTAGCCAAATTCAGCAACGTAATATTTTAGGTATGAAGTTATTGAATTTGTTCTGCCAAATGGAGCATGAGAAATGGAGAAATTAAGATTGTGTTTCCTTTTAAAAATTTGTGGATTTGTTTTTTCAGTATGGTGGCCCCTCCTGTGAATAAAATTAACTACATAGGCATAAGTTTAACTCTCACGGAAGCTTCTTTCTCCTATGTCTATGCATAACAGCTAAGGGTAATTATGAATCCTATTTTCAAATCCATTTTGAGGTGGAAAGGTCTTCAATAAAATTAAATTCAAGATTGCAAATCCATTTTGATGAAGTACTGCACCCAGCTCTAGCCACGATGCGCAGTCCGTATAATTGTGAGTTGGAGATTTTGTAACTTTGTATGACTAAACCAAAATCCCTCATTTTAGGGAGTTTCAACACCCCAGTTGCACAAAGCTTTAGGCAATAAACAACAATAATAATGCATTTATTAGAAGGCAAAGCAGAAATTTAGATGGAATACCCTGTAATGCAATGGTGAATTTGAGTAAAAGCAGTGTCTTCCCTGTGCATTCACGAATCTGAAAGTAATGAAAGTCCATAGACGAGTTGTGGAGTGTGGAGAGGCCCACATAGGTGCAGCAACTAATGCGCCCTAGTGTGGGGGCAGAACAAAACAATGAATGCGGCTACGGATTCACTGTTTAGTGTGCAAAATAATGAATGCTCTAGTATGTGGAAATTAATCTTCGGTGGAGTTCGATCTTCATTTCAACTCCATCTGTTTCCATCTTTGGCTCACAACAATTTTCTTGACTTTCGTTTTATAATAACTTATTGTTCCACATCTTTTAAAAAAAATTGATTTTATAATATTTAAACAAGGTATAAACTTAATCTTACAAATTGATTATATGAGAGTGAATTAGATTTAAATTTTATTTACACGAACTCAGTCTTACCTTATAATCTGATTTTGCGGAACATTCCGATGTAAAGATGAACACTCATCTCATTTTATACTTTTTAATAATTTTCTAATTAAATACGAAAATTATGTTTAATAAAAACTATATAAAAAAAATTTGTACTGTTTCTCTCAAACAAATGTGCACCTGCCTTGTCATTTCATCTATTCAGCTTTATTTTTCTGAGTGGCGAATCTTGGGCTTAGACTTTAACAAACCCAGGTTCCGGCGCTGCAATGGGCCCAACCCCAAATATAGTCCAACTATGATGAGCCTACATTCATTATTTCTAACTTGTCGTCACCCTAGACCAAAACATAAAAAAAACCCGTCTAGGTAAAGAAATATAATTGCAATTTCTGTAAACTTTCATCGTAAATTGAATTGAATAAAAACAATGACAAATACTAATCCATATGATTTCTAATAATAAAGAAAATTTTCCTCATGCAAATCACATCCCTTTTTAGACTAATATTAAAAAAAATCAGAAAGTAGTAAATCATTAATTTCTGAAGGAGTTGCACGGATAGAAACACAAACACACGACAGTAGATGAAAATGTTCATGTTATACAGCAATTTAAAGATAGAAAAGGGTATTCTTTAAGACAAAAATATGTATGGTTTTTAATTTGTGAGATAGTATATATCAAGAATAGAAGAAATCATAAAATGAAACTAAGAAAAAAAGGGTGGATTGAGCGGTGGAGACGTGGGCAGCAAAAGAAGCAGCAGTTTTGAGCTGTTGAAACCAAAAACAGAAACATGCGTCGAAGAATAAAAGATTGAAGAGAGAGAGGGAGACACAGAGAGAATCATTATCCCACCGAAAAAACGTAGCGGCATGGTTGCATTCTCCCTCTTCATCCTCTGTTCCTTAATCATCCTCGTCCAGCCGTCTTTTTCCTCCACGCAGCCCCCCAATCTCGACCCTGACAGCATCAACCTCTTCGGCGACGCCCACGTTGTCACCAACAACGACGCCGCCCCCCACGTGCGCCTCACCAACCCCTCCCTCTCTTCCTCCGGTCTCCTCCGCCGCCCCGAGCCCCTCGTCTTCGCCGACGCCAATACCACCCTCTCCACCGAATTCTCCTTCTCCATCTCCGGCAATGGCGACGGCGTCCTGTTCCTCCTCACCGCCGCTTCCGGCAACGGTTCGGATACCGTCGCCGTCGAGTTCGACACGTCCAAGGATGAAAATGTAGGAGACCCCAACTCGAACCACGTTGGCATCGACGTCGGAACACACGTGTCCCTGGCTGTCGCGAATGCTTCCGACGTGGGTCTGGTTCTGAATAATGGGGAAAAGTTGAATGCTTGGGTTGATTATGAAGGTGGTTCTAAGGTGATGGAGGTTAGGTTAAGCAAATGGGGTGAACAAAAGCCTTCCGATCCCATTGTTTCTCATAAGATTGACTTTTCTAAAATGTGGGGTGGGAATTCTGTGTTCGCAGGTATAACTTCTTCCAATGGTGGCCACTCGCTGCAGGTTGTGAGTATCTATTCGTGGAAGCTTAGATTGAAGAAAGATCCAAATGGGTTGCATTCTCATCCTGTGGATCCGAATGGTTTATCGGAGGATGAGCATAGGAGAGTTTGTCCTCTGACGGTTCTTGCTGGGGTGATTTTTGGAACTGGGTGTCTTGCGTTGATGACGTTTGTGGTGCTGTTTATGTGGGTGATTTTCTTCCAAAAGAGTGCGGAGGAGTCTCTTGCGAGAATCCCTGATCACTCTTCGGATATCAGGTATGAAAGAATTGATGTGGCTGTCGACAAGAATGCGCAGGATGATGAGAGTTAGAGACTAGGTGAAGACTATCATGTTTGTAACTTTTGTCGTCACTGTGTTGTGTATTTATGTCCCCTGAAGGACTATTGTAGGAGAGGTGTTGATACTGTAAATATGTCTGTAATATGTAAAGTATGACGGCTCCCTGCTTGGGAAGCACTTTGATTTTAACTCTGTGACATGATTGTTGGCAGATTGTTTGCAGCTTATTGCAGCTGCACTTGTGATGTACCCTATATCGATACTATATGTTTACTTCTTCATTCTGTGTTTTTTTTTTTTGAGCTAAATTTCATTAAGATTTAACAGATACGTTTGAGATTTTATAGCAACAGAAACTAGAGGATGTCGTGTTTCCTAACTAAATTCAAGGGGTTGTGATATCCTCCAAAAGGGATTGAAAAAAGGATGCACTAGCGTTGTATTTCCTGGTTCGATGAGGAAAGAAAGGAATTAACTTAATGCAACACAGATTGAAAAATTCCTGTTTGTTTTCAGCGTCTGCTTTTTTTGGGTGCTTTGATGCAGTCAAGTGGTGACATGATGGATAACACCAATATGCGTTGGAACTATTCATATTTATCTATGTTTTCTTCTTTCCTTCAAGCTTTGTCCTTATCGAACAATCTTCTATTGTTTTCCACGCAATTAGAATCATAGACTTTGAGGTACAACCAATGATGCTTTCTAAATCAGTTTTTGTGCCTTACGGTAATTGTACCCTTCAAGATAGATATAGAAGGAGATTTCACGACTTCTGACTGGAAAATTATCCAAACACTCCTTAACTTATAATATTCATTCTGGTAGAAGCACGACTTCTTCATCCCAAAAGTGAAAGCAAAGTAAATCATGCGATATTCTACCTCTGTCATTGCATGTTGTAACTTCTTTCTTAGAAATGAACGATGCTTACAAACATTCTCTTTTAAACTCCAAACAAATATTAAAATATTACATTCTCTAGTTTATATTCTCCGGAAGAAACTTTCATCTGTAAAACAAACTCACTTTAATAAGATTATCTTTTAGCGAGGTTTTTCATATATATTTTTCCAAAAATATTTGTCAAAAACTTCGTCTAAATAGGTACCAAGACGTTTACTATTATGTGTCATATATGACATTAACATTTTGAACCATCAACAACTTATAACCCATAGAGGATCCAGATAACATGTCACACGATGGACACTGCGTATGGATTTGATCATTTCAGATGTATAATCATGGTGGTTGAAACCCTAAATAGAAGACACTTAGGTCACTATATCCTCTTCTTTACTATGTATACACCTTAAACGCATAACTTATTTATTAAAAGAATACACTCTTTCACACAAAAGGTCTTTTTCCCGCAACAGTTGCATTGTCCACCTCAGCTTTAGTACCACTCAAGAGTTATATATGGTTTCTATTCAAATCACGTTTCAGTATACATAATTTTGTTCAAGGGAACACACATTTTATAAGCGGTAGAGTTTTCCCTAAAAATATCTATTATAATATTGAATATAGTATTAAGTAGGATTAGATATTATACTTTGCTTTAGTTGCGCCGATAAGAGTGCTAACAAATGTAATTTGTTAAAATTACATATACCAAGAAACTACTTATTTAGACTTTATCCACAATTGTACTAATTTAGTAAAAAAAAATTGTATTGTCTTCATTATAATCAAGTGATAATTAATTATTTTTACGTTATCACAAAGTTGATGGTCGATGATGATTATAATTATAAGATTTTAGAAATTTTTTTAATACAAGTCAATTACAGAATGAGGTAGCTAGTATATGGTCGAGTCAAGATTCTCTATAGATTTTTTGGATGTTATCCTCGGTTGATTATTGAAAATATATTATATTAATACTTTAAATATCTTTCTAATATATTTTAAAATGTCAACATTAATAATAATCAATGTATTATAAGGCACAGTAAAAAAATAACACACAAAAAAATTCAATAAAAAATTTAAATTCGACCCGGTCAGACTTTTACATATTAAAAAAGACAAGTCAAAAGAGCACAAATAAATTTAATAAATATGTGAAAATATAAAATAAGTGTACTACTTAAAAAAAAAAAAGTGATATAGAGAAAAAGAAAGCAAAGATGCAGCGTGAAGGAGACATCAACGTAGATGTTCGATAGGAAAAGGTAACAGCACTACTCCAGTAACCTTTTTAATAGTATTTGTTTCCAAAGTTAACATTATTAATTAGATTATCTTACTAATTCTACAGATAGTTTTATCGGTCTCCCTTAATCCCAAAATTAACTGTGATAAGCATTCAAAGTTAACCGCTTTCACCTATAATTTCACAAGGAACAAAAATAATAAAGAAATAATGCAGTGAACATTTGAAAGGAATAATTCTAACCTAGCTAGTTTAAATGGACTCGTTATTAAATAGTTCCAACATGCTAAAAGCTCAAGCATTATTATATATTATTATTATTATTGTGGTCAAAAAAGGGTAAGAGACCTTTTGAATGAATTCGAAATGATATCACTCTCTTTAAAAATCTTGTTAGAATCTTTCCCACTTTAAATTTGCTCGGTAGTGAATTATGTGTCATTTTTTGTATTAAGAAAATTCAAAAGAAAAAAAATGCCAAGTTTTAGTTAACTTTCTTTTGAGCAGTCACCAAAATTAAAGCAATCCAATATATAGAGTTTGTCTTTGGATGATATCCAATAGTAGGAAAGAAAGATGGGCAACCTTTGGTTTGGAATCATATGGGAAAAATATCCAGCAATGGTGGTGGGCCATCATCAAACCAAATACATCATTCATAATTGTTCAATCAATCACTAATCGTGAATTTCAGGAGGACTTTAAAGGTTTCAGAGCTTAAATCAAATTTAAGAAAGCGAGGTTTTTTTTATTTAAAATTTATTTTTTAAATTTTTTTATACAAAACTATTTATTAAATTATTATAATTAATTTTATTTAATAAATAATAAAGTTAATCTATTTAATTTTAAATAATTTTTTTTTTATTTTTAATTTTGAGAAATGTTTTTAGCTTTAGAAAATAATTTATTGTTTTGATATAATTAAGAATAATTTGTTTATCATTCTTTAAATTAGTAATTTTCGTAAATATATTTAATTCTGAAAATAAATCTCTTTTATCATTATCAAACAAATTATTTTATGTTGGATTAGATAAAAAAACTCTCGAAATTCATAAATCAAAAAATATCGAAAAACAAAACCGAAAAAAATAATATATTTATAATTTTAATAAAAATATAGAATAAAAATAACATTAGTACAAATAGAAATTAACACAAATAGAAAGAGAAAAATAAATATGAGGATAAAAAAATTGATATAAGAAACAACATGAAATTTAAAGAATGAAACGTGTAAAAGATCTCAAAAAATAACTCTACCTTAAGAACAAATGAAAACAATAAGTATAATAAAAGTGACAAAAAGATTAAAGAAGAAAACAAGGAAAGATAATAAAAATCATAGAGAGATAAAAAGAAAAATAAAATTAAAATTGATTATAAGATAATATAGATAACTAATATAAATATTTAATACATTTTTTTCATACATATATATATATATTTAAAGAGAAAGTTAAAAAAACTTACTTTTTATGTACATTTTCTTTGATAAGTGTACTTTCTACACATTTTTTCTTTATTTATGTTTTCGTCATTGGAAAACAATTGTTGCTTAATATAAATTCATTTCAAATATAAACAAAATTATAATCTGATTGAAGTAAACTTTATTTTTAATATATTAATTAGTATACTGAAAATTGTATCCCAAAATAATAATAGCAAACGATAGTGAATCAAAAAGTTGGGAGAGAGAGGGAAAAACAATCAATGGGAGTGGTTAGAGTCATTCCATTCACCATGCCTTTTGGCAAATCTTTTTTCTGTCGTACTAATAGTTTGTGCTATTAAGATTCGCTAACTTTTTTGAGCCAACACAACCAATAAGGTTAAATTTGTAGGTTGTTCTCTTCTGAAGAATGCTGTGAAAAATGTGCTCCTTGAAAAAAAAAACTATATGAAGATAGAACTTTCTTCTATAATAAAATAACATATACTATTGTTGCTCAAGTGACAAAACAATGTTGACTCCGAATGATTATGCTCACTGTAGAGATAGTTATTTTGTAAATATTTTAACTCTTACATTAAGCATAAGTCTGAGTAGGGTAGTGCATAGATAACAGACTTGAGAAGGGTATTTACTGTATAGTATTCACATGAAAATCAAAATAATAGGATTTTATCACCCTTTTGGTTGTTTTGTTTGTATTTAAGCTGAGAAGGGTTGCTTATATGTGTGCCACCAAGTAATTCTATGATATGTGATTTAAGACCACTGGTTTTGAGAATCTGATCTTTGAAGTTGACAAAATTCGGCATATACATTCATTACTTTCGAGAACATATAGAACTTTATATGTCAAACTTCACATTTACTCACTAGTCTTGGATTTAGGAAATATGTTTAGAAGTTAATGTCAGTTTAGTTACTTTTGTTGTTATTTTGTAATATAAATATGCAATTATATTTCACATGCAATCCATAAAGTAAACTCGTGTAATAAAGTTCAAAGGTTTTCAATTTGTATAATAAAGTTCAGAGATTCAAGTACAAGCATAACTTTTTTCTGATAAACTTTGTCCATAAAAGTTATATTATAATTTCAAACGTAAAAATGTTGTAGAAAAATCACTTATTAATAATTTAAAGAGACATTGGTACACTTTTTTGTTATCTAGAATGTCTTTCGATGACTATTATATTAGAACCATGTTGAAAAAGATGTGATAACTTGTTTTCCATTTAGTTCAAATTTAACATTAGAGTTACATATTAACCACTATTATATGTGAGAAACAAACAAGATTGAAAACAATATCACCCTTATAGTCAGAAAATGGCAACTGTTACAGTAAAATTGTCTTTCCTTTCTATTTAGCCTAAGATTTAGACAATTGATTTTCAAGTTTGGTTCTAACATAATTCTTGCCTTTAAAATTTAAAACCACCAACACTTTTGCAGGCACTGATTGAACAGAAGGTAGTTTCTGACACGAAAGGTTTGTGGGCAACACACTTGCATTTTCCACCCCACGTTTGGTAGCAACATCAAAAAGAGTTTTGCTTTAGGTTAGCACCAATAATCTTGAAAAGCATCTATAGAAAGTTATTCAACGAGAAAAAGAAAAGAAAAGTAAAGATGCACCACTAAGCAGACACCTCCTCAATCATTGTTAGCAAAAGATTATCAACACCACCACCACTTCCTTCCTTCAACCCTTTTACAAATCTACTTTTCCCCAATAATACCATGTTAATTAGGTTATCTTAATTACCCAAAATACACCAAATCAATTCTCTCTCATTCCATATTAATTTGCATTCAAAATCAACCACTTCCACTTATATAATTTCAAAAAGAAAAAAAATAGGAAAAGAATGCTATAAAAAGTTGAAGGAATATTAATCTTTCTTAAATTGACCCATCAAAAAATTTTAGATACAAAAACTAAAAAACATATAAATTACCACGAACTTGTGGTTTTAAAAGTGACTGCAATCACATTCCTCGTTCGTATGGACAAAATCTATCTACAAAATAATTCTTCAATATTTAAGTTATAATTACACCAAAAAAAATATATTTTAAAATATTATTTATTCATAATATTAAATGAGTCTTATTGACTCATATTATTTAATATATTTATTAAGTCAAATACGTATAATATATTTATTAAGTCAAATATGTCCATTTACGGTAAGTATTTATATATTGTAAATTAATCTTTATCATAATATGTTACTTCCAAAATGGTCTACAATTTCTTTAGTGCATTTTTTGATTTTTTTATTTAAAATAGAGAAATTGACATTGCCAAAGTAAAAGCATAAATTCTATTAATTATTAATGTGGTCGAAATGGTAACTAAGCATTGGAAACAATTCAAAACGATATCACTTTCTATAAAAATCTTGTCAGAATCTTTCCACCTTTATTTTTGTTGTGTAGTGAATATTGTGTCATTTTCATGTAAAAAACATAAGAAAAAAAAGGCGAAGTGTGAAAAACAAGTAGTCTTTAGTTCCAAGTGTAATTTAAGCAATAAAAATTTGGTATTTATATATAAATATGGGATTACCCTTCGACCATACCCAATAGGAGGAATTGGGGGCAACCTTTCATTTGAAATGAATTGGGATAGCACCCACCATCACATGCAACACTGTCTTTCTTTCATTCTGGCATGAACTCGCACCACCTTCATTCATAATTCATCAACCAACCATTCACTGGATTCTCGTTCGTTAACTTCAGTCAACAGGTACGCAACGAAAGTGACAATTTTTGAATGAGTTAACTCTGTCTCAGATGTTTAATTATACTATCTTTCTTTTTCTTCGTGTTTGACTTAATACTACATCTTATTGATCTTTATTTGCCTAAGAATGTGCGACCCTGTTTATGTCTCCATGAACCTAAGAAGAAAAGAAAGCGTTTTCTTTTGTTTTTTATGATCAATATTGTTATGGTTAGAAGTGGACTTTAAACCTAACTCAATCTCACAAAATCGACAAAATTGATCCATTTATATATTGTGAATTGATTTTTATCTTTAATCGATGTGAAATTTATGATAGTTATCATTTTTCTTCATCTTCGAAATCTGTTCCTTTGATAAGGAAGGAAGAAATTAGATATGGAGCCAGAAAATGCATTTTTCGTAGCTATAAAAATCTGTTGGCACAATAGGGTAATGTTTAGTTTGATTTAGAAAACAGAGAGTTTCCTCTGAAGAGATGTTAAGGTTTTTCTTTTCAAGTGTTATCATATTTGTTTCTTTTACAATAGCGGTAAAAGTCATATATTTGTGCTATAAATGGGTATTTGTTGAGAAAGAAACACCAAGCCCACATGACTTATATGAACTTTTGGTTCTTTCATCTTATTGGACCAGTTTTTATATCTAAAATATTTATTTTTCTCTCTCTATTTTTTTTAGTTATGTAATTTTATTTATTTAATTATTTTTTTAATAAAAAATGTTTATTTGGTGTCAACGAGTAGGCAACCTAACTTTATGATTAATGGATCGGTGAGTTGAACTTTCACGACTAATATAGATATTCAAATTATTACTATTATTTTATGAGTATAATTTTGATTATTTATTGTTGTGAATATTTTTATATTATTTACTGACTAATGAAAAATTAGCTTCGTATAACTCTAAAAAATAATTGTAGTTTAATAATTTAACTGATAATTTATGATGAGGTGATGACGTTATAAAAAAAATTCAGAATGTTAATACATTTTAGACGAAAAATGATGTATATTTAAAAAAAGTCAATTAAAACAAATATTTATAAAATGACACGTTGAATGGACCATCACATATAATAAATGACATTCTTATCTAGATATTGAATTCCAGTGGTGTATGTATATTTACATCTATTTCAGTTGTGTAATAAATATTAAAGATGAGATTTGGACTATAGAGAAAAGAAGAAAAAAGACACTTGCTTTTATTATTATCAGTAAAATATTTAGTAGGAATAAAATTAAAACAACAAATATAAATAATTCTTGATTTCTTCGCCCCAGCTTTCTTCCCAACGTTTGTGTAGTGACTTCTCCTTCTTCCATGTTCAAAGTGTTTGTGTTTGTGTTTGATTCTCACGCCTTCATTTCCGCTTTCTTTTATTATTCTATTTAATGCATATCTCCTTTGGGTCAGCTTTGTTTTCGTTTGAAGGCACCAATAAAAGAATTTGTTTTTTTTTTTTTCTTTGGCTCTATCTATTGTTGCTATAACACTTTTGATTGGGATTTTCCTAATAGCAATATTGTCCCTTTAAAGAAAAATTAAGTTAAATCATTAATTATAAAGAAAATAAAATAAAACGCGTAGTATTCTTGCCTTTTCCAAGCAGAAGAATATTATTTTCAAGCTTAATTGTTGAAAAAAGGACAGTAATAATTTACATTTAATTATAGTTTTAATTTATAATCATAAATAACATTGAAAATAGTTCATCTAATACCTTGGATGTTTTCTATATTTCTCATTACAGTCAAAAGTAATATATTTTACATAATAGGAGCATTTTGATAGGTATAACATATAGTTCAAAAAAAAAATTAACATTAACTAAACACGTGTTTTAATCATTCCTTAAAATATAAATTTTCATGAAACTTTACTTATTAATCAGATATATTTGTTTTTAAATGTTTAACTACTATGGCTTCTTTTCAGAAGGAATTACTACAGCATTTAAATTTCAAAACCAATTTAACAATCATTAAAAAATAAAAAACTTAATATGACAATACTATAAACGCAGACAGAATTTATAAAGTTCAAATTTAACATAGAAACTTACTTTTAGTTTTACTTAATTTAAAATTAATGAAAATTCACAATCCTAACAGAATAAATTTTAAAATACAGTCCTTCACATTAAAAACACTATGTCTCTCACACAATTAGAATTTTTGCATCACATTGAAGCTTATGCAAATATTAGAAGGAAAAATAGAGTCAAGTGATAGGTCTCACAAGATGGACGCACTGAATAAATGTGGAGAACCGATTTATCTTTACGCGTTCTGTCTGTTCGTATTAAAGCACACAGACAAAACACTGCATGAAAAATGAAAAATTAAATTACTAAAAATAAATGATATTCATTTGATAAGCGAATAATTTGTTTTTAATTTGTTTTTAAAACACGTTTAACACTTTCCTTTAATTTAATCTAGAGTATTAAAAGCTGGATCCCAAGGTCACATCTTTCCGAAGTTGAAATCCCTTTGAATAAGGAATTGTAAGTATCAGTAACATAGTATTTACCTCATTAATTTTTGTCTATAAAAGGAAGTGTGATGACCAGTTATTGTTGGTCTTGGTTGAATATATCAGAGAAGGGTGTTGGTTCATCTTCTCAGGCTGGCGGTAAGGCCTTGTTTGGAAGGAGCAGCATCTTACCCTCACGCTGCTCTCCACGACGAAACAACAAACACTGTCACCACCTCAAACAATGGGAAGAGGAGACATTGAACTCGAACCAAACAAGGTCTATGACCACCATGGTGCACCAGACGTTGAAGTTCCAAGTACCGCTCATCAAATTAGCAGCGGTTTGTAATCAATCTCATTGCTTTTCACTTTTCCATCCATTCATTGCATTTCCAACATTTCTCTCTACAGAAACACTCCAAGGTTTTGAGTTTGAATCAAAATGATGTAGCAAGAACATATTTAACACGTGCTCTATTTCCAACAACGAAGTTGTGAAGGCAGATTAGGAATTCTTCAAAACTATACCCTTTTGTTTTCACCAATTCATTTCGCTTATGTTTCGACTTGGGTTTTACATTACATCTATGATTTTTAAGTCTGGATTTTGACTTTGCTCAATTGCCCAATACTCTAATCTTCTATTTGTCTTTTCTTTTGAATGGCATAGGAAGAAAACAATAGGAATTACTTCTGCCATTAACTGTTTGATTTGATTCTTCCCCTTTAATATATATTTATTCAATTTCTGTTCCGTTTATGTGTGCAGATTCATGGTTTCAAGTGGGTTTTATCCTCACGACTGGAATCAACAGTGCCTATGTGCTTGGATATTCAGGGACTGTTATGGTTCCATTGGGATGGATTGGAGGTGTGGTTGGTCTAGTTCTTGCTACCATAATATCACTCTATGCAAATGCTTTAATTGCTCAACTCCATGAACATGGAGGACAAAGGCATATTAGGTATAGAGATCTTGCTGGATTTGTGTATGGTAAGACACATTACCTACTTTTTCATCACTTCACTTTGCTTTCCGTGTTATTTCCTGAGGCTTATGTTCATTTCATTATTGCAGGTAAGAAGGCCTATTCTCTCACATGGGCTCTGCAGTATGTCAATCTTTTTATGATAAATACTGGCTACATCATTTTGGCCGGTTCAGCCTTGAAAGTAAGAGAGATTGTTTGAGCAAAGTATATATTTTCTTGCCATTTAATTAGATTTGGATTCTTCTCCTTAATAACTTATTCCACAACTGATAAGTCTCTTGCAGTCATTTATAGATTGCATTGAACTTATTTCATTTTTTTTTTTCTTTTTTGCTTTGTTGAAACTGATATCTATTGAAGTTTTTTTTATCCTGAACCAAATTTCGTTTTATTGTGGTACAGGCTACTTATGTTCTATTCAGGGATGATGGTCTATTGAAACTTCCTTATTGTATTGCCATAGCTGGACTCGTGTGTGCAATGTTTGCCATCTGCATTCCTCATCTTTCAGCTCTCGGAATTTGGCTTGGATTTTCAACTATCTTCAGTCTAGTATACATTATCATAGCATTTTTGTTGTCGCTTAAGGATGGTAATATCTCGTGTCTCAAATGTTTTATCCCCGCAAGTTAATCTCACGATCACTTGTCAACTGGCTTCTTACTACTTTTTTTTTTAATGTAAAAAGCAACACACAATGGAATCATGTTTGAGACAAAAATTATAACTATTAGTCTCTGACAGTGACATCTCAAATATAAAACTCATGACTAGTGAAACAAACAATATAAAACTCATGACTAGTGTTTTATGCTTACTTTGTCGTGTCCAATATACTGTGAAAGACTTGTCCTGTAAGACTATGCACTAACCAGTAGAACGTTACCAGGATTACACTCACCGCCTCGTGATTACAACCTTCTAGGAGATGGTTTCAGCAAAGTATTCACCATAATTGGGGCATCTGCAAACCTTGTGTTTGCATTTAATACAGGCATGCTTCCTGAGATACAGGTTAGATAAAAGCTTGTGAATTTTCATATTATGTTCCAGAAATTGAGTTTTATTTGGTTATAAAATAACTCGCAGGCAACAATTAGGCAGCCAGTTGTGAAGAACATGATGAGGGCACTGTACTTTCAGTTTACTGTTGGAGTTTTACCGTTGTACCTAGTTACGTTTACAGGATATTGGGCTTATGGATCCAAGACATCGGTGTATTTGCTTAACAGTGTAAATGGTCCAGTTTGGGTGAAGGCTTTTGCCAATATTACAGCCTTTCTTCAATCGGTCATCGCATTGCATGTACATACATCTAAATTAGACTTTTTCATTACTATTGAATGTTTTACATCAATTTTTTCCTTGGCTTGACTTGATAATAATTCTTGTTCTGCTTCTATTAGATCTTTGCAAGTCCAATGTATGAGTTTTTGGATACTAAATATGGGATCAAAGGAAGCGCACTGAATGTTAAAAACATGTCATTTCGAATCGTGGTAAGAGGTGGTTACCTGGCTTTTAACACATTTGTGTCGGCTTTCTTGCCATTCCTTGGAGATTTCATGAGTCTAACGGGGGCGATAAGCACATTTCCCCTTACATTTATTCTTGCAAACCATATGTACCTTAAGGCAAAGAAGGACAAACTAACAACCTCGCAAAAGCTCTGGCACTGGTTAAACATTGGTTTCTTTTCCATCATGTCTTTTGTAGCCACAATTGCTGCCATACGACTTATTGCTGTAGACTCCAAAAATTACCATGTTTTTGCTGATGTGTGATTAAATTCCTTCTATTCTTTCAGCAATAGCAACTCCATAGTTTTTAGTGTTTAAGGTACTTTTTGTTTTAGCAATAAAGATAAGCATAGAATTTCCTAGTAGGAGATTGTACTGTACCAATGTATTCATGTATTTAGTTGAGGAAACCTTTTAGTTTTAATCAAAACTGGTCACTCAGATCAGAAGATATGCATATTTGGCGGTTAGCTACGAAATTGATCATATTTGTGACGGAGTTACTCTATCAACATCAACTCAGTCATGCAAGTAAGCAAGTATCAACAATACATAAAATAAAGAAAATGATAATCAATACTCAATAAACTGAATACAACACTGAATTTAAAATCATAATGTCCCACATTTTAGCCTAACTAAGTTAATACATTAAAGAACGTTATTTGGTGGTAATAAATAATATCAAACAAATAGGAGACATACTTTAGTTGATATTTCTATACAAGAATTTGGTAAGCCTGCTATCTTAAAGACCTTCGTGAAATCATCTAACAAAAACTCGTAACCTGCAATATTTAAGAAATAGGCACTTGTATCAATAAATTAAGGTCTTTAGGCTCTTTTTGAATAATATATATGACAAATGTAATATACATGACTATGCCATTTTCATATCTCTACCTAAATGAGAAGATAAGTTATATACTCTCCAAACTTCATCAGTGATGGATATAAGAAAATGCTAAGGATTGTTGACTCAGTTATCTTGATTTCATTGAACTATAGGGTTAGTTTCATATCATCAACCTTGATTGATTATGGTTATAAACCTCGGCTATTATTATTCCAAACCAAACAAGAATTCTAACACTTTATTTAACAGTTATGTGCAACAATGAAAAAGATTAAGAAAACTAAAGTCAATAAATAACACATAATGATGTAGTATGATGTAAAAACGCCATTTTCCTAACTCAAATGGCTAAAATATGACTTTAAGGAAAATGTAGATTTCATCTTAAAAGACACATGGAAGTTCAGTTTCACATATTTTATTGAACTAGATGAAGAGCTCAAGGCACTCTCATAACAACAAATGTTTGTTTGAATGATCTCTTTTGAAAAAACATACAGTCAACAAATGCATGAACATATAATTGAAAAAACATAAATAAAATGCTTGAAATAGACATCTCAGTCTCACCTTGTGAAGTATCATCCAGACACCAATTTGAGAATGATGCAAATGGAGTTGAGAAGTATGAGGGGAACTCTAAGGTACTGAGTTGCATAAATGAGACCTATAAGCTGGCCTTTGAACGACTTAGTCCTTCCAACTGAGAAATCTGCGAAACCCCATCCTCTAGGTGCAAGAAAACGACCCTCATTTAAAATTGCCATTGCATTTGCAAGAAGTAAAAACCCCTCAAGTAAAGTCCACAAACCCATTTCCCTACATCGAAAACAAATCCAACCATGTCATTATCACGTAACTGGTCCAAACAAAACTTACATTTTACATAGACATGTTAAAGGGAATAAGAGTATGCTTTCATTTTCACAGAGCTCAGCTCAAAAGAAACCTATTACCAAAGGATTGAATGCTTCACTTTCCCTGAACTGAAGGTTGGTGGTACAAAACAAAAAAATTTCTCTTTGTTACTGTTTTACAATCAGTTGGAGACCAGGTGCACCTCACTCAATTACCATAATTAAACTGCTGTTTTTAATTAAAAATACTAGAACATGAATGCATTGCACCAACTAAAATTCCACAATCCAAATTTCCTGATAGAAAATAAATAGCGGTAAATGAATCTACATTTGTGGGAAAGGATGAACAGAACCGGGACAGACATTTAACTCGCACCAATTTATACAAAAACAGGAATAATGTTTGAATAACAAAACCACAACAACATTCAGACAATGCTATGAAACAGACGATTAAGGATGACACAAAATCCTAGATTTTCCAACAAAAACCAATAAGAAAAAAATGTTGATGCTTATTGTTTCAATAAAAAACAGGATCAAGTTAAGATTCAAATGAGTTAGTTTGAAAAGAAAATTTGAGAAAACCTGATATGGAAACGTGAGATGAAACACGATCTATCAGATCATGTTGATGTTGAATGCGTGAATGAAGTTCGGAGGAAGGAGAATCCAACACCCCAATCAGCTTGACCGATGGGAAGAAAAGGTCATAGTCATATATTTATGTTGGATCCGCAAGCCCAGTAATTAAGAACCAAACCAAACTCACTTCGCAAAAACACAAGAAAAAAAAGAAGCACGTCCAGTATTCTAGTCTCTCGCGTAACTGAATTGTTTTTTCAAACACAATAAAAAAGAGGGGCCGAGTATTTTAGTTTCTCTTGTAACTGATTTTTTCTTTCTTTTCTATTTTTTTTTAGATATTTTACATCATTTTAATCATTTGATTTAATCTAAATGTACTGAAAGTATAAAGGTCTTTCACATTCTACTTTAATCACAAAACTATCGTTAACTTTTATAAAAGTGTAATTTGTATTCCCTCGAAAACTCATTCCTTCCATCTACTTTGTACAATGTATTGAACTTAAGTCAACATTTGTATTTTAGTTTAAAGAAGGTGAAGATAAAAGAGCATATTTTAATAAAATAAAATAAAAAAAAGTGTAACCATCTTGATGAGATATTAAATTTGATATTAGTACATTTATATGATTGGTGTTTTTACCTGACACCAACGAAAATTTCACATTCGAAGTAGCCTGATGTATGATTCAGCAAAAGAGGACAAAGTTTAAAGAAAGAGGAAAATTCACTTGTAAATTGCTTTATATGTTTAAGTCAGCCAGAGATTATGAATGATTTAAGTATATAAAGTATTTATGTTGTGTTTGTTTCTAGGTATATTGTTTAAGAGAATAGATGAGGATAGATGAAATATATTTGTTTCTAAAATACATATATCATATATATTACAATATACCTGATTAATCATTTAATTTTTTTTATTTAAATATTATATCTATAAATTATATATATTTAGAATACTTAGATATAACTATATTAATAAAACTATTTATTCATATATAATAAAAATAATTATATTCATTTTCTTAATAAAAAAAATTAAATATAAATTTAGATATTAAACTTTTGACGAAAAATTAAAATTCAATTTTATTAAAAAATTTAATATATTTTGGTCATGAAATTTATAATGAACAAATATATTTTTTTCAATTCAATTACTTTAATTTTCTTTTTCGTGAAACAAAATTGATTGTATTATCGTTTAAGATTTTTTCAGTTTTTCATACTTTTTATTTTAATATTAGTTGAAAAATATTTAATTTTAATATTAGTTGAAAAATATATTTAACACGTAATTTTTTTACCGTAATTAAATTAAAATATATCAAAGTTTAATAAAAAGTAAATTTTATCATCGTATTAAATATTTAATAAAAATAATAATAATATGGTACCTAGGATATTCGAATATCCATTTGCAAAGATGACCCCATTTGTAAGATGTCATGTCAGCATTATTCATTATTGTTCTAAATAACTTCAGGTTTTCATTCTCATGGACCAAAACCCTCCTTTCAGGTGAATTCCAACCAAAAGAAAATATCTTTCAGAATTCTGATTGGTCCCATCAATCCATTCCAGTAATTTAAAATGGTTATTCTTATTCTTCATTAATCTCGAATTCTTTTCTCTCAATAACTTTTTCCCTGAAAAATTCTGGTCTGAGAACAGTTTCACATAATCTTTCCATTCATTACAATTTAGATATTCATCACTGAACAATGCTGAGCAACGGCAGTAAAAATAAGATTTAATCGGTGGAATGTTACTTAATTTCGTTTCAAATATCTAGGTATTCGCTTCTAAAAATAAAAATATGTTAAATTTTTGTTTTTTAAAATATGTTAAATTTTAACTTTTTCAAAAGTATTTTAATTAATTTTTTTGAAAAAAAAAATTATTAATATTAAAATAATTTAAAAAATTAAGTATTAATATTTAAATTAAAATTTAATAAAAAAGTTATAAATAAAATTAACGGTATTAATAATTTTATTTTATTTTAAAAAATAATTAAAATATTCTCTTAAAAAATAAACTAATTAAAGAACTGAAAATCAAACTAAAATATCTAAACAGAAATAAGATTCATTCTACTAATTAAACTAAAAACCACTAAACCAGGAAAAAAGAGAAAAATGTCGAATCCATCTATTATAAAAATAATATAATAAAGAATCTATGTAAGAAAATTCATTTCATTAATTATAATATATATAAAATTGTACATGTTAAAGTGTTGATTGATTCATGTGGTTTTTGATAGAGGGAGGAACACATCATTGTCACCCATGAATCAGTACTGAAAAAGAGCCCTTGTTCGGTTTCTTGTTGCTTTTCTCTCTACTGAAACTCTTCATTTTCCCTCTCTATACTCTCTAACAGTTAGCAAGCTTACCCAGATTCGTGGACTTGCTTCTTCAATGGCTCAAATTGCTCTTATTGCTCCACCAACTTTCATAGCTATCACCACCGGCATGTACCACTCTCCATGCTATCAAATTCACCATCCAACCTCTTATCTCTTTTTTTTTTTTTCTTTTTCCTGATTTGTTTTGTGTTCAACAAAGTGAAATGATCATTTGATTTGAACAGGTAGGGGAAAACATGAACTCTCATATGCAAGAAAGAAGGTGAATTTAGCATCAGTTGTTCCGAGTAGGAAGATGGAGAAGGCTTCATTGTTTGTTTCTTCAAATTCCGGTGGTGAAAGGAGTAGAAGTGTGGCGGTGAAAGTTTCAGAAGGAGGAGCCATCTCTCTCCCTCAACCTTGGCCACCACAAAAGGTAAGTATAATTAAGGAAACTTTTCTTATCATAATACTTCAACAAATCAATTATTAAAAATATATCCCATTCTTTATCCAATACTTTACTAACAACTTAACACCAATCTTCCTATTCAAAGTCTTAACACTAATTGGTTATTTGTCGAGTTATTATAAATCAAAATGGGGATTCTTTTTAAAGTTTTTTTTTTTAAATACTGTCCGTATAAATATTTTAACGAATAAATTAGCACCGAGTTTACCTTTAAATGATTAAATTCATAGATTTTATACTATCACAACACAATCACTAGATGTTGACAGAATACATAATCAACTATAAATTAATTTTTCTATTTTAGGAGAAGAATTAGTTGGTATTTACCGCGATAATTTTTCTTATGATTTAAAAAAAAATAGGACATCATATTTATACGTTGTTATAAAAATATATATATATATATATATATATTTATATTTATATTTATATCGTGAACTATTTAAAATGTATTATAAGTCGTGTGTGGTGCATGAGACGGAATGGAAATAATAAGTTTATTAAATATGATGTTTTTTTTAGATAAAATGAAAGATATCCGGTAATGATACAATAATTCTAATTTATTTGAAATTTCAGATGTTATTTTTTATAAACATTTTCAAAGAAAAACAAAACTAAAAGTGGAAAGAATTTGTACATGAGTTGAAGATAATTTATACACAAACTGAAAAAATAGAAAAATTACAAAAGAGAGCTTTAAAGATTAAATAGTGAATAATTCAATTTTAAATTACGAAAATTAGTAAATTGTGAATAATCCAATTTTAACTTATGTTTCGGCCTTCCTCGGTAACCTACTTTAAAAACTTGAGTTTTATTAAAAATATTAAAATAAAGGTTAAAATTTTAATTTTATCCTTTAATTTTTATAAGAAATTTAATTAGAATCATAGTTCTTATTTGGTTTAATTTAGTTACGTATTTTTAAAAAATATTCAATTAGATTTTTTTTATATTGACTTCAAATTTTAATTATAATTTATATATTAAGTCATTCTATCTAAAAAATCTAAATATTTAAATTAATTTTTATTGGTCAGAAGTGATTTGATATATAAATCAAAACAAAAATTTAAAATGAATCACGATTTAATTAAATCATTTTAAAAGTTAAAGAATTAAATTAAAGCAAATAAAAAATTAGAAATCTAATTGATTTTTTTTTTAAAATTAGAGAAACAAAATAAGATTTTAGCCTAAAATAAATAAATATAAAAGTATTATACATTTACATTATGAGCTAAATATTAGTTTCTTACCAAACATATTAGTGAAGTTAAATGTTATTTTAAAAAAATATTATTACATATGACTTTTTATATTATTTTTCACATATTCCCCTTTTTATCTTTATTTTTTTATTATATTTCACCTTCTTTTCCTTCTGCCCTTTCCATTCTTCCATTCATTCTCCTTTTAAAGGTCTCAGACGAATATTAGTCTACCAATTTTTTTCAATAAATAAAATTTATGTAACCCTAATTAATAAATAAAAATTTAAGATTTAAATAATTTAAAAAGTTACCTATTAATTATAGGTGCATTACTAATAACAAATAAAGTCGTTGCGTTGCATACTTAAACGCAGGAGGACAAGTTTTTATTCACTAGTTAATACTGTGTTTCTTTCCTAAGCAACAAATATCAAAAAAAGACAACTTTTCTTATAATACTCTTCAATGACAAAAATCATATTTGAATTTTGGCTATGTACTGTAGTTTTTTTAGTGAAATTTACCGTACTTTTACGTAATTTACTTCCTAAGAAAGTCTATTTATCAACTTCATTTTTAAACGAAAATGAGAAACTTTTGTTACCAATCTTGTTCTTGTAAGATTAAATGAACTTGCTACGACTTAATTAAGGCATGCATAAATTTTAAGGGAGAGACAAAAAAAAGGCTCAAACAAAACTAAATAGCCCAAAGGGCCACATTAAATATGATCCACAAGTAATTGAATTATGGACCCATGTCAAATATGGCCCACAAAGGATTGAAGTATGTTATCATAGACAATAAATAATAATGAAGTTTTTTTATTGCAAAAAGACAAAGACATACAAAAGCCTAAGTATTGACATCTATTTCTCCAAAACGAATGAAATATTGACATCTATTTCTGACATACTAGATAACTCCAAAATGAAAGTCCTAAAACTATATTTATAGTCTTCATATTTATGCATCCATTTATTTATTAATAAATTGGTCCCTTCCTCCTTTCCCACAAAAACTAATTTTTCTAATAATGAATTTAGCATAGACCAAGTCCATGAATGAATTCAATTGTTCAAGTTTGACGAGGACATTTCGAGAAAAAATGTTGTTTTGTTTTCTGTTCCAATCTGCAGCAACTACATAAGTAACAAATGTTTGAGGGAAGACGATTCCATGAATTGTGACAGGCCTCAACATTAAATATATCATCTTCTGAAACAATCTTACTTAGCTACTTATTACTTTTTAATAAAATACATTAATTTGAAATATATTTATTGCATGTACATCTTAAATATATTTTAAGATAACGAGATTAAATTAATTAAAAAATATATTTCAATCCACTAAATATAATTTTTTTAACTTCTATTTTAATGTTAGAAAATGTATGTTGTGATCTTCCATGAGGACTTGTATTTCCTGGAAATCAGAGAGAACAGTGACTTTTTTCCTTGCTTTCGATTTCAAATGGACTTTAAATTCTCCTGAATCCAAAATCAAGTTTAAGGTGCGTGTTTACACGTTCTCAATGTGAAATAACAAGTTATTATAAATTCATTTTCCGAAACTATCTTAGAATGATTCTCAATTTCTGATGGATCTTCGATCATGCAACACCATTTTTCAGACAATCCCAATCGGAACAAACCCAAACTTTTTGCAGGGAAACAGGAGAAAATAATGCTACTTCACATGCAAAACCCCTTTCTCAGAGTGATTTGTGAGTAACGTATATTGAATTCACAAAAAGTGAAAAAATAAAAACGTAGAAAACAAAATAAGGACGTGTTTGGACTCACTTCTTGACACCTCCCACGCCAAACTTTTCTGGTCAACTCTGCCAAACTTCAAGTTCCTGCCATAATAAGCGCGTTGAGTTCAGCAACAATACGAATATTATTCTAGATTATTAGTCCAATTTTCACGTCTAAGTTAGACTTATTCAGTCCTACTAATTAATAATAGTTAATAATTTTATTTTTTTTCATTTTATGTAACACCACACACAAATCACGCGCTCCACCGGTGCATCCAGTTGTACAAAATCTCTTAATTGTTGATGGATCATGGATCGTGCACTCCTTTCATCATCCCAATCCAGATTTGATTCCTTCATCTGTTTTGTTTCTTACGATATTATTACCATCTTTTTACATAATACTAATATATTTTTCGAATCATATTTTTATTCCGTAGCCCACACCCTTTTATTCTCTTCTTTACCCTTTATTCATTTGCAAACAATATATTTAATCTTTTAAAATTTCCATTCAACAGTTGACCACGCAACATCTACCTTATTTCTTAACAAAAGATGGTACCAATTAAGATATTTAAGTACTAAAGATAGTTTATTTCTCACCCTGACAGAAAGTAATTTTAAAAAATTACAGATTTTTAAAGATCTTAGCAATAAAAATAGTAAAAGGCATTCATTTCAACCCATATAAAACATTCCTAAGTTTAACTGTTTCTCTTTATATTTTTCTTGCAACTTACATCTTACCATAATTACAGAGGAAACTAGTAAACAGTGCAAATCTGCCCCAATCAAATAACTACCCAATAACTGATAGTTGTGCTTCCTTTTTTGGTTTTACAACCTTGGTATAATAATCATAATTAACATTAATACTCTAATATAATATAATATAACATAATATAATATCATATAATATAACAAATAGTTTTTTAGTAATATTATTACACCTTACTTGTGCAGCTTTAAATGCTGTTTTTCTTTTCCTCTCTCCCTGTATCCGCGTTTGGGTCCAGTTTGAGTTGCAGAGAGGTTGCAAGCACATCCCACGCACACATTTCTTTCATCTGTCATCCACAGGACCCAGATTTCTAATTCCGACCAAGACCTACCACTATTCTTAATTTCTCCGACCCCAAGCCATGGATTTGCAGATCCATGGCTTGTAAAGTCAACCCCTTTATCATTGTCTTGATTGTTCCCACTCAAAGCTAAACCCTTCTTCAATGCCCAGATCCCCATTGACCTTTCTCTGAAACCGCAGGGCTCTGAAGATCAAATCGAAGGCATCAACAGAATGAAGGGTTCCAACCGGTTCTTCACTGTAGCGCTGGTGGCGGCGTGGTACTCCTCCAACATTGGGGTGCTTCTCTTGAATAAGTATTTGCTCAGCAACTATGGGTTCAAGTACCCGATCTTCCTCACCATGTGCCACATGACGGCGTGTTCCTTGCTCAGTTACGTGGCTATCGCGTGGATGAAGCTAGTGCCGTTGCAAACCATTCGATCCAGGGTTCAGTTCTTCAAGATCTCTGCTCTCAGTCTAGTTTTCTGTGTCTCCGTTGTGTTTGGGAACATTTCTCTGCGCTACCTCCCCGTATCGTTTAACCAGGCTATTGGCGCCACCACGCCCTTCTTCACTGCCGTTTTTGCTTACCTTATGACCTTCAAGAGAGAGGCTTGGCTTACTTACCTCACCCTTGTTCCTGTTGTTACTGGAGTCATCATTGCCAGTGGGGTATGTCTCATAATCCCACATCCTTCTAATGTTCAGATTGGTTCAACATGAAATTGAAAATATTTAATTATCTGATGTTTGTGTTGTGTCTTGTTCTATTTGGCCTTAGGGGGAACCTAGTTTCCATCTGTTTGGATTTATTATATGTGTTGCGGCTACAGGCGCAAGGGCTCTGAAATCAGTGCTACAAGGGATTTTGCTTTCTTCTGAAGGGTAAGAATTCAGAAACTCTACAGTGATTCGTTAACCATTAATGTTTTAACTATTTGCTTTAAACGGCAAGTTTTGGTCCCTGTTTGATGTTAACTAGGGACAAAAGCTTAACTTTTATCTGTGTGTTAGGACTGGTGTTTACAATTTTCTAGGGACTAAAACTTAAAATAGGACAATTATATACACCAAATGAATAGTTTAATTATGGTTAAATTATCCCTATGCTTTTCTAGAGTGTTCAAGTTCTATGTTGAAATGGTATTGACAGATTTCTTGTGTGGCAGAGAGAAGCTGAATTCTATGAACCTTTTGCTTTACATGGCTCCAACGGCTGTGGTTTTCCTTCTTCCTGCAACACTTATAATGGAAGAGAATGTGGTTGGCATCACGTTGGCTCTTGCTAGAGATGATTCCAAGATCATTTGGTATCTGCTGTTTAATTCGGCACTTGCATATTTTGTCAACCTGACCAACTTTTTGGTCACGAAACATACCAGTGCTCTGACCCTTCAGGTAAGTCGGATTTATCTAATCGCCTTCCATTCCTCTATTTTCTTAATGTACTTTTCACTCCAACAAACTGTCTGTTGTCTCATCTGTTGGTAGTTGGGACATCAGATTTTGGTGGTTGTCAAATGAATTTGTTGTCAAATCACAGGATATGTATCACCATATCGGCATTGTCTTGGTCACTGTTTTGTTTTTTCTTAGTTCTTCTGCAATGATCAGTGGTTGAGTTATCTTGTTTCCATGATTGTTTTTTGTTTAAGAATTGGAATTCTTTGAAAACAAATCACTTCAGATGTGTGATATTTTACATTGTCTAGTATTTCTCATTTTCAATCTAGTTTCTCAAAATTAATAAATATCCAATTTTCCTAGTTTCTAGATTGTGTGGTTACCGGAGATTTCATAAATAGTTATTATAAACTTATTGAGGGGATGTCAATCAGAACTTTCTGCTGGATCCCTAAAGCTAGTACTAGGCCAGTACATTCAAACATTGCTAGAACTGTATTAACATAATCTGTTGAACTCCCATATAACTTTGATCTTATTTGATACCTCCTGCCATGTTATCCCTGATGAATTTAGGGTGATTGATGTGTACATTTGCAAGAAGATACGAGTGAGTTATTGGGAATTTCTCATGGAAACGTACATTTAGAAACCAAATCTATATCTCTTTCAAAGTTCTCATTGACTTTTGTTTTGTATTCCCCCTTCTGATTAATTGTGTACCACTAAATGTTTTTGGATTGATGAAATCTGTGTGATTCAAATGAGGATGTCTGATGAAACCTGTGTGCTTTGTTATGCTGTCCGTCAAATTTGATTTTATCTTTGCTTGAGTTTTTCTGTCTGTTTAATTTCTGATGATTATTCTTAAATTGAATTGGATTGATAATGTAAGAGTTGGCCTCATGCAGGTTCTAGGAAATGCTAAAGGAGCTGTAGCAGTAGTAGTTTCAATTCTAATCTTCAGAAACCCAGTTTCGGTCACTGGAATGATGGGTTACTCACTCACAGTGTTTGGAGTTATACTCTATAGTGAAGCCAAAAAGCGAAGCAAGTGATCTAATACATCATCATTCATTTTCAGCAAGCATTGAACGGACAACCTTTAGCTATACTCCACGACATTTACTTTTCATTACTACACAGGCAACCTCACCATTTCAAGAGGCAAATTTGATTAGCATGCTAGTAATCTGAATTCAGAGTTTTCTGACTCTAATACACATTTTTTACCCACACGCCAGGCCTCATTGAAAGGTTTCCGCATTGTATTAGCAAAGATGCAGAAATGATCCACAGAACAGAAGTTGCAATAATCGAGTACTTTTTGTCATTTATTATTGGAGGAAAAAGAGTTGTAAAATTGGATATCTACACTTATATTGTTCCATATGTTTACATTCGTTTATTAATGATAGAATTGATATTTTTGCTCATCTTCCAAATTCTTTAATATCATTTCTGAGATATTTTGAACCAGAGAATGGTAACAAAGAATATAAACAATCTTTACATATTAATTATTCACGCTCCATGATTTTTAATTTTTAATCGCACATATGGTAATCTCTATACACACCTTGCATGAAACACATGGTGAGTTCCGTATTCCTTAACTCGCCTGTAGAAATCAGAAATGAAATTTTTGTTTATTCATTCTATCCAAGAAGAAAGTTGTTGCATTAGCTGTCATCATTGTCGAGCGAGTAAAATCAAAGAAAAGTCAACGCTGCTAACTCAAACAATTAGAACTATTTTTTTAGTGTACATCTATTTCAATTCTGCGGATTACAGCAAATGATTTTACTTATGTAAGATAAACTTTAAAATTTGTAGTTCAAGGTTCCAATACATAAAAATGTACTCACGAAAGTGATAGTTGCGTTATTGTCATGAGCATAATTAGGGATGTCAGAAAAATGTATACATGCAGGTATTTGCAGATAAAATATGTAATGAGTAGAAAAATAGTTATTGTAAATGAATACATGCAGGTAACGGATACAGATATTTTTAATATCTGTATGTTAACGGACGGGTATAATAGTATTTGTACCAGTGAATACTCGTACCCACTACACTCTAATTTAAATTAAAAAAAAAATATAATTGAAATATTAACATATTGATTTTGAATAAGTTACTTTGTTATCAAGTAGATTTTTAAAAAAAAAAATATTTCTTTGTAAACAACCATTCAACCCTATTTAAATATTATTTGAATTTTGTTTAAAATCGATAAATGGTATGTATTATATTTTATTTGAATTTACGATTAAAATATGTTATTAAATATATTTTTTTTTGTAAATACATGCGGATACTCGTAGAAATTCATAAATATTAAAAAATTATGCAAATAGTTACGTAACAGATACCCAACAAGTATGAATACGAATACGGATGAATATTTATTCAACGGATAAGGTACAGAAAAACTATTACTCGTACCCTACTCGTCCCATTGACATCCCTAAACATAATCCACAGAAGAAATAACATGAAAATACGCCTGAAGCGAGCTAAAATACATGAGACCATAAAAAGTTTATTCGAACACGCATAAAGCATATGGGGAATAAATTAAAATACTATACGAAAGCGATATTCAAATATGTTTAAGTGTATTAGGACAGTTTTTCCATGGTTGTCATTACTGAATACCACATTTCTTAGTTTATTTCTTTCTCCACTTCTGTAGTTTCTTCCTCTAGAATTTGAAAAGTTTACAATGTGCATATTTTAAATTTTATTTATTTATTTAAATTAGTACCCTAGTGAATTGTATACTATAATTTAAAAATATTAACAAAGACAAAATACGAAAACAATGTAGCAATCCTATTATATAAACACATTGAAGAAATCCTATTATATATTATTCCAGATTAATTAAAGATGAAATGCCATTCACTCCATAAAACTGCAGATGACGTTTCCAAGCAAGAGTTGTAAAATTGAATATCTACACAATTTGTTTAACACTATTTATATTTGTTTCTTAATATATGATAAAATCTACAGTGAATTTCTTTAATAAATGATTTCTGAGATGTTTTGAAATTGAAAATAGTAAAAAACGAGTTTAAAAAATATAAAATAAAATTAAACTTGCATGTTTGTTATTCTCGCCCCCAAGATATCTACTATTAATTACATGTACCCGTATGAACTCAAATTGCAGTAACATTGAAATAATATAAACTTATCATTGAACGGGTACCGAAACCTGCTGAAGACAATCCTCTGAAGGCACAGTCTTAGTATTACTTCTTCCACTTAATGACAGATTAAGAGTGGTCAAGTCTGGATCCAATCGATGCTTGTCCCAAGCCGCCTCAAAATGCAGGCCTTTGCTTCTGGATACACAGAAGGACATGAACTAAATGAGGGTATGAATATATCACTCGTACAAAGAAATCAATCAAAAAATAAAGCCTTACTCTTGAAGTAGGATTAGTATCTGATATATATTTGCTCTAATATCTTCCCGAGCTGTTCTCAATGCTGCCTCCTTATACACAACAGCAAGTTCATCTACCAATCTGAAGTGAAAATGAAGTTATGTGCTCGAAATGAATTATATTAACAAGGTACATATAGCATAGAAATAAAGATGTTTATATCCATGAACTCACGGACCCAGGATTTGGCCACATAAGTGGGAACCAAGATTAATTTCAGTATCTTCAAAATTATCGTAGAAAGAGGATAGGAAGAAAAGGACTGCTGCTGATGTACTCTAAATCTCTAGTGTATTGATGGATGGATTCAGTAAAATTAACTTCTAAGGCAACCCTTGTCTAGAATTGGAGATCAAGAACCGTTGAAAATTATGTCAAGAAACAGCATTCATTGATGTCATAAACATCAAACAGAAACATAAGTTATGGCCTCATCTTGTAAAAGGAAAAAAAAATATTCATAACATTAATTCAATAAAATATTTACATCAGATCATTACAGAATAATGTTTTTGACTATGATAAGGATGAAGACACAGTCAAGTAAAGATAAGCTATAGTGCTACAGAAGTTAATCCCTATTTCTCAAGTACATAAATGTCACATTTATCTTAAATAAATATTGAATAAGGTAATTTTTTTAACTTACTTTGCAAAAAATGGTGAGTTCCTTATCCACGTCAGTCTCAAAATTATATATGTACACTTTAGAACCTGAAGAATGAAAATATACAAAAGAGTTAATCAGAAAGTACTCTTTTTCCTTTTACCAATTACTAAAAGAATAAAGTAGCATATATGTTCCTCAATGCCAAAACCATACACGAAAGGAAAGTCAAAGTCAAAACGTTTTCCATCTTCCAAGTTAAAACAATTCAACTATTCTGAACGTACATCTATTTCAGCAATGCTGGTTACAACTAATGATTTTTGTTCAGTAAGATAAACTTTTAAAGTGTCGAGTTTCAATAGATATAAAAGTACTCACCAAAATAATAGTCTCATTGTCATCTGCATGCATCCACTGAAAAAATAATGGGAAAATGCGCCTGAAGTGAGCTAAAAGAACAAGGCCAACTCCATCAAATAGTGAATCAGCAGATTTAAGCCATGCAATTCGTCGCTCTTTATTTCTGGGCTGGCGCTCCAAGTGACTTATCATCTCATTTAGCATCCTCTCAAACCTATTCAAGATAATGATATATTGAAAACAAGATGTAATATATGCTTCAAAGAGCCAACAATTTAAACAAAAGGACTCCAACACCTTAGAGATTGAGGAAACTTGCTGACTTATATCAGTATGGACTATAGGGAAGTTATATAACTTTTTCCAAAATAAATAACACCCTAGCAAGTAGTAAATAAAAACTATATTCATTCACTCTCTACTTGATGAGATCGAGATCATTTAACCAAACGTTGTAAAGGTTTGTAAAAGTAATTAAAAAATTCATGCTCCCTTGATCCATTAAAGGCCAAAACTTCCTTTGCTATATATAAACAGAGCTTGTAATTTGTTATTCCATTGTAATTAAAAGAAAAGCATCAATACTAAATCAACGGGTACTACGATATTTTAAATTTCTGAGAAGTGAAAACTACGTTTCAAGTAAGTCTGTACAATATTCAAGAACCAACTGCATAAAGATGGAGGACATGGCAAAGTAATAGCCACTTTCCTGCTTATTCAGATAGCGAATTATTTGAATGACAGAATTCCCAACAGAATTCAAACGTGAAAATCTTTAAAAAGTTCCCGTGAAGCTATAACATCTACAATTGAAAGATAATAGAAAGGAGATGGATGAATATACCAAGGACTACGGGGATTACTTCTCTGAGTAAGAGTCACAAGAACTACCGACGCCTCAACCACATGATGCCATATATCGTCATCAGAAGCCGTGTTCTGGCAGCAGGCATCTAGAACAGCGTCCACATACCCACCAAGCTCAGCTCCATCCACATTTCTCCCAATATGTGCGAGGCTAATCATGCCCTGACCCTGAAGTCACACAAGATAACAATACTCACTCACTACGAACAGAACTATTTCAAGATTCACTAGATTATATTTGAACTTCTATTGCAATTACAGCACAGCACATACCTTCACTACGGCGGACCAATGATCAACAGCAGTCAGTGCACAAGGAATCACCAATCCACACAATTTACCCAAATGAGGATAATCAACCTGTCATAAATCCAATCATTGTCTTATGTCTCAGCATGGACAACTAATGCATGCATCCACTGCATGAGTTCTTTTTACAAACCATCCAGTCACAACCTGATAATCGGTTGACTTCTACAGTAACCTCTTAACTACTTTCAAAGGCATTCCCTCGAAATTTCTAGTTCGTTGGAAATGTAGAATATATTTTCTACTAAGAGTATATAAAAATTGAACTATTAAATTGTTATCTTCATTTTATTGTTGTGATATCATACAACCAAAGTACCGATATCTAACCTGTGTAATAAACCATCTAAACTGAAAAGCAGCGAGAATGGCAAACCCAACGGGAACTCTCGCCGATGCCGCGGAGAACTCGTCGCTCTCATCAGACTTATTTATGGAGCTCTCCTGAATTCTCTCTTTCAAAAGTGGCAAAACCTCGGGCAACAGTTCCAGTACCAACCTCTTCTCCGGTGGAACAACGACATCACGATTTCCGTTGCCGAGTTCGGCGTGATAAGCGCAGGAGAGCTCGGAGAAGGACGAGGTTGCGAGAGAGGAGAGGTGGCTGGGGATCCATGATAGAATGCCGGAATAATCAAAGGCGGAAGAGCAAAGGAGAGCGCAGGCGAGAGCGAGGTCTTTGACGGAGGCTGTGGGTAGTAGGAGGGGTTCGAGAAAGGCTTTCACAGAGACATTGGAGGCTCGGTGTGGAGTGTAGGGGACAGTGGCCAGAGACTCCGATAGTCGGGTCGATGAACGGAGAAGAAGGTCTCGGAGCGGGGAAGATGGTGGTGCTTCCAACATTTGGTACCGATTAGGGTTTGGTTCCGCCGCTAACGGCAACACCGCCTGTCTTCTATAAACGACATCGTAATAAGCCACTATGTACTGTGAATTAACCAAAAAAACTAAATCATTTCCGTACTGTTCAATTTTTTTTCATTCAAATACTAATGAATAAGATTGAAAGAAAATAAATTTATATATTATTTTTAAATATATTTAATTTAATTTTAGTTAAATATATTTATATTCTCTTTTAAAAATTTATGAAAATAGTGAAGATGAAAAATAAAATTTGAAATGTTGAAAATACAATATTATACTTTGGTAAGGTAACTTTTCTTTATAAACATGTCTAAGAACATAAAATAAAATATAAAGATTAAATTCAATATATGAATTAAAAAGTCTTTTAGAAAGAATTTTTTTTTTATTTTATCAATTATTTATTGAAATGCATTATTAGTTCTGAATCTGGTCGACTAAATTAATTTTATAGTTCAACTGATCATTAAAACTTATAAGAATGAGGTTATAAGACTGTCTTACCAGTTTTGTTTTAATGGTGATATGTTATAAAATTCATATTTTTATTGGTATTTCAGTTCGTTATCTTTAAAAGTTAATTTAATTATTAAAATTTAATGTTATTATTCTCAATATTCTTGTCATATCATGTTGACATATTTCAATATCAATTTCTTATAAGATATCAATTTTAAATTTAAAACTTTGGAAACCGTATTGGAGATGTTCTAACATTGATAATACGTTTACTTAATTAGAAATGAGTTGTTAAATGGTTAGATGTGACTATCAAAAGTGGTACACCGTTGCAGTTTAACTTAAATCTAATTTAATCCTTTAATATAGTGGATAAGGTTAACATTGACCTCTTTATTTTATAATTTACATTTATATAAATTTAAGAATGAACAATATCATATTAAATAAGTTTAATTATTTTTGTCAATCATTTATTTGTAAGGTCATTCAAATTGACTGAAATCTTTCTAAGTTCAAATTTTTTTTAGCCATTTTTAGAGGCTGCATTAAGTGCTCCGTATGTATTAATTTATTAAACCTATGGTCAGTAAATGGACCAAGGTTTTTTAGTGCAGTTTGAATTGTAAGTTAAGCTACATAGGTACATAATTAAAACCATGGTCATTATTAACCTTGTCCTTTTCCTAATCAAATGGTCCAAAATTTATATATTCCTTCATAATTGTTTTTCTCTAAATCCATGAATATCTTACTCCAGCAAAATGAAACACATGCAAGGCCAAAAATTCCCTCTCGGAATATTTATGCAGCTCGACGACGTGGGTACTTGTTAACAATGAGACTTGGTAAGGGCGAGTTTGATCCTCACATTAAATAAAAACCAAAAAAATTGAATAACATACAAAAAGACTGATATAGCTATTTTTAATATAAACTTTTCCATGACTCTACTAAATATTTTTAGTGTATCTTTTCCCAAATGATCTCAACTTAGGTTGGATTCCCAAAATATCCAACTCTTTGCCATTATGAGACCCAAGTCAGAAAAATACCAAAACCTCCAACAAGAATACAAATATAGAGTATAAGATAGAACTAGATAGAAAATGTAATGGAGGCAATAATATCATCAAATTGGAATGATAATCTCGCAAATCACGCACTCATTAGTCATTACGTAATGTCCATTATATAAATAAACCACACAAGATTTGCACGCCACGCATGTGTAGGTAAAAAATATCAGAAATGATGAAGTCGCGAGAGAACGATGAAGAAAGAAAAAAAAGCCACACATACAAACACTTGCTTGATAGACCAAAATGTATTGTTAAAGAAAAGGCAATAGAAGAAGGAACCAACACTCAAGATTCTGGAACAGTGGCTGCTGCTGCTGCCGCCGCCCGTTTGATTGATGCAGACTTTGTCAGATGATTATAGCTCCCTTTCTCTTTGAAGAGCTGGGAGAAATGGTGCTTGCAATACAGAATGCCCTCAAGGGCTGCATAATTCGATGGGGTTATGGGACAACCACCATGTGAACACTTGAAACATGATTTGTGATAGGCCTGCCCTTCCACTGTTACCTAAAATCAAACAAAAAGATACACACGTTTATAATAGTAACAAGAAAACCAAGTTCAAGTTCTAGTTCTGGTTAAGAGCAGAACTGCAGATTTATAATGATTACACTTACATTTTACTGATTCAAGATAAAGTCGGTAGATTTTTCAGTTTGGTTATGTACTATCTACTTTCATTCCAGCGGAGCTAGTTCTCTCAAGTAAAAAATTCTCATTTTCCTTTTTTTATAAGTATTTGTGGAGAAATTTATCTAAACAGGACCAATGGGACAAGTTTTCTAAGAGAGCTACCCCCAGTATGAATTTCAGGGGGTAATGAATAAGGTCATGTTTGATTCCCTTCTTACCTTTTGGCTTTAAAACAGTTTTCTAAAACAATGTCATACTACACAACAATCAATTCTCATTCAAAATCTATGAATTTTGAAAAGTTTCCAAAACAAATGCCAATCTACTCTCCACTCCTATTGACAGAAAACTAGAAGAAACTGATACAAGAGCTTGACATTACCACAAACACAAATTGCCGGGTATATATGTCCCTATCAGCATGGATTTCGTTAGATGGAAATTTTATATTATTTGAGGGTGGAGGAAGAAGCTCCACAATTATTCACAAGCAAATATATATTTGTTTTCTTGACCTGTAGAATTATGAACTAAATCAGGATATATGTTTCATCATCTTAAGCACAGAAATAAAGTATGAAAATTTATCTCCACACAATTATCGATAAGGAAGCCATACAGAGTCTAGCTGTGGTCCGAAAAGAAAATGAAGTCCAAACTCCTCTTTTGCACAGTATTATTTTGAGGCAGTAAACACACTTGATTTCACAGAATCAAGTTTACCAGAACAAAAGGGGAGTCCAAACCTAAAATACTAGTCCATTAGATAAAAGAGTCTCAAGGCTTGACAACTACATCAAGTAGTTTATTCTACTCGATATAAGACTCCTAACACTTGAACATCCATATGCCCAATTTGTAACAAAATATTTTGCAATTTCATCATGAATATTGACAATCATCAAGTATTTTTGCTTAAGATTTTTGAATCCTACCTTCTCCAATGGATAAGCGGTTTTCCCACATGTAGCACACTTTTCTTGTGTGCCAGAAAACATGCTCGCAGCTTTACTAGGTGACCTTGTCTGGAAAAAACAAAAGATGCCAATAGTTATTCAATAATACCAAATGCTGCAGACCTGTTTATCACAATGAAGTTTGAAAATTGCAAAAGAAAGCTTTTTACCAGCTCAGGAGTAGTCTTATCAGCTAACTTTGCAGCTGTTCAAAATGAAAATGTGGCCAATTAAAGCGACATCTGATTCAAAAATCACACAAACACAGGTTCACCTCAAAAAGAAAAAGAATAACACATACGTGACTGGAAGTTCTTGCTGAAGGTGCCAGTCTCCTTGAAGAGCTGCTCATAGTGAGGTTTACAGTAAAGAACACCTTCCATTGAGGAATAGTTGCTCAGCTGAAACAAAAAGAGTCATCAAATAATTCGTATGAAAGTTTTAAACTGAAATACACTAATGCTAACTCAATTAGTGTCCAACATCACTAAAGCCATGTTTGAATAAACTTCATAAACACTCATATGGAAAGAAAATAAAAAGGTAAAACGAATTGAGTTTCTCTCATAAGTTAAAATCAATTTAAGCACTTCACTTTTTAGAGAAGTTTTTCATCATATAACTGCTTCCTCCCGTTAAGGTGCATAAGTTGATTTTAGCTTATAGGAAATGTTCAGTGCATTTTACTTCCTTATATTTTTCACCTGTAAGTATCTATAGAAAAGTTTATTTCTTCAGACGCGAAGTAAAAGGAGCAGATCTGTGCCATTACAAGAAGCAAGTGAAGATTTTAGACTCCAAAAATTCTTAGCTTCATCAAATTCTAAAAAGATAATGAGGGTAGTATCCCAATTCTTTTTCTGATAAAATCATAAACTCACAATATCTTTTTATTAATCAGCTGAAAATCCCGTCGAAATTTTACATGGATGCAAGGCAGCGTCAAACAAAAAGCAAGAATCTTTAGCAGAATTTAACAAATATCAATAAACAACAGTATTAATAAGCCATCAAATAAATAATGCAACTAACAAAAACAAACAAAATACAAATCATATTAATAACGCCAAAAGAAATACCTTTAATGTTCCTTTGCAGTGGGAGCACCTGAAGCAAGCTTTGTGATAAGCAGTGCCATCTGCAGAAAGCTGATCAACGGGATAAACCGTTTTCTCACAAGCCTTGCACTTTTGCTGGGTTCCGATAAAAGACATTGTTGTGGCTTTTAGATCTAAATTCACCACCAATTCCAAATTCGCAAGGCACTGGATCGGCTTCAGTGACTACTTTTAGTGTTAGATTTGCCTATGACAATAACCTGAGCTACTCGTGTCAACCAAAAACATTAACAACAATGAGCACAAAAAGTTCGAGCAAACCAAAGAAGAAAAAACAAATTTTGAAAGCTTTAAAAAATCCTCGCATGAATGAATCTGTTTGGTATGGTTGAGAGAAACGAAATAGTATAGAGTTAACGCAGTCAAAGTGAGTATTTCATTTTCAGCATACCTTGCGAGATAAAGTGGCGAATGGTGGATCGGTTGTGATCTGAAACTTTGAACTGAAAAGCTGAAGATAAAGATAGAGTGAGAAATTCTGAGGGCGACAGTGAATAAGAGAACAAGAAGACGAAGTTGAGACACAACTCAGGTTAGAACTCTGGAAAATGAATGTCATTCAATTTATATTGATTGATAACAGATCATATCTTGGTAATCATAATGAAAATCCATTGAGTAGAGAAAATGAATGCATTTCTATTGCAAATAATAATATTCTTTCCCATTACTCTTTATAATTAAAAAACAATTAATTCAGTTTACAATAATAAATTTATATTTTTTAAATTACCTTTATTGTCAAAAAATTTGTAATTATTCTTTTATGTAAGTTTGCCTCTCTTTTTTTCGTTATCAATATCTCAGTTGAAATAATTAATACAAAAATATATTGGACGAAGTCGTGTAAAAAAAAAATTCAATTTAAGTGTTATTAATAAAATGAGAAAGAAAGAATAATAAATATTAGGAATGAGATACAAATATCCCTGCTGTCTCCATAGACACTTTTTTATTCGTTTGGTAGAGTCCACTAACGCTGTATTTTTTTTTTTTCCTTTTCTTCCCTTTTATTTTTCTGTCTCTGAGACATGGTCCATCATGGCCAACAACCCAATCACACCATCAAAATTACAAGACGCTCAAACTTCTTTTTATTAATAATTAATTAATAATGGATTGATCTCTTTCTTTCTTTCTTTTTTTCTAAACTGATACATTCTTTTTAAAGAAAAAACCGGAAGTAAATTAAACTCCCGTGTCGAAATTTCAAAAATATAAACAATATTCATTTTGTTATGAATAACATTAATTAAATACGCGTATGATCACAATTCAATGACCTACATCTTATTTTCGTACAAAATATTATTGAGCACAAATTTCATACAACTTATTGCGTAGATAAAATAGGTGAAAATAAATATTAAAAAGTCAAGGAGAAAATAAACCAAAAGGGTTATTTTGTTTAAATGGTGAAATAAATAAGAGAAAACTATTTAAGTAATTGGAGCAAAACATACAAAGAAATAAGCCTAAATACTTGTTACAAATATTTTATTATTATTATTATTATTATTATCTATGATATGACGATATATCTAGAATAATATATAAAAAATATTTCATCTTTTGTGTGTACATTTTATTTTTTCAGTTTTATTCTTAATTATTATTTTAAAAATTATTTATTTTATAAATAGTTTATTTTTAACTGTTATTTTAATAACTTTTTATGTCTTTAACATTTATCTGAAAAACCTTTTTTGTATAAATATTTTATTTTTCCAATTTTACTTATTATTTTAAAATATTCTAAAAATCACTTTTTGTTTTTAACAGTTATTTATTTTAAACCTATTTTAAAAATTAATTATAATTTCTAAATTAAATATTATTGATCTTAACTTAAATTTCTATAAAAATTAAAAAATATGAATACATATACGTGAGAACGCGTGTGTTTTCGCTAGTAATAATAAAGAGTGTCCAATTATGTAAACGTCGGTACAAGTACTCATGACTTGAAATGTTTATGCTTGAGAGGAAGTAAGTACTAATGTGAATGGACTCACACTTGAAGAGGAGAGTATTATGAATCCAAGTGTGAGTCTAAGTTTCACATTGTGTAAAAATAAGAAAGTTGAGCACAATATAAAGATGAATAAATAAAGAGTGTCTGATTATGTTAATGTCGGTACAAGTACTCGTTCGTGGCTTGAAATGTTTCCGCTTGAGAGGAAATACCAATGTGAAAGGACTCACACGCGAGGAAGAGACTGTTGTGAATCGAAGTGAGAGTCTAAATCTCATATTGAGTAAACATGAGAAAGTTGAATACTGTATAAGGATGAAAAAGATTCATAAATCCATTGACTTAAAATTTTGGGTTAGAGTTGGTGTCAATATCTTATGTGTAGGTTTAACTCATGTCTCATTGGTGATTCTCTACCGAAAGATCCAACAATTCTTACCTGGGATGGAGGATTTCGTTGAGAAATATTTATAGTTTTGAATCGAAAAAGTACTCAAAATTGAGATTTTACTCTGATTTAATTTTGTGGGTTAAGATTGAAATTTAATGTCATCATTGTTGTAGTTAAGACAATAACATTGAGATCTTAAAGTTTGACATCTTACTTTGTGTTGAAATTTTCGATTTTAGAATTGCATAAATATACCCTTTTGATAGGATGATGTTTTATTATCTTGTGCAACAGGTGGAGAGAAATTGAGAAAGGTACGTATATGATGGTGAAGAGGAAAAAACAACAAAGGTTGTAAGGCAAAAAATAAATACTTGAATTTTGACACATAATATAATTTAAATGATATTAGTTTAATAAAAAAAAAATTCATTTACTTAACAAATATTAAAACTCATTTGAGTAAAAAAAGTAGTAAAAACTTAAATTTTATAAGTTTAAATATAAAAACAAAATTACTAATTATATTATTTATTTTATCTTCACTTAAAATGAAAGCATTACAAAACATTATACTTTAACTTATATAATCTTTTGTACTAACCTCGGTTGGAGGTGTCTTTAAACTTTTATCTATAAGACCCAATTTGAATTTTACATTGAAAAGAGATGATTGTAACTTTATTTTAAGCTCAATAGTTATTAACATCTAAAACTTGGAAAAAATAAATTATTCTTAGTCAAGACGATTAAAAGGACAAATAATGTTAGAATATAGTTTTGTTCATTATTAGTCATGGAAACAAGAATAGAAAAAAAGAAAAAGAAGTAAATGAAAGATTAACCACATTTTTTTACCACTCTTGATACCATGTGAAAAAAGGAAATAAAATAAAAAAACAAATTTGTATGTTAATTAAATGAAACAACAACAAATATATACACGAGATAATGCTTATAATTATCTTATGTTTTTTAATTTTAGAATACAGTCCCCGTATATCTTTAGCTAATTCCTATAAGTTAGTTAATCTAATAAGAATAATTATAGTAGTTTATTAATAAAATTATTGAGATTGTATTGATTTCTTTATAGAACCAAAGTAAAGTTTTATTTTTTCAAAATTATTCTTTATTAAATACAATCTATGATTATAAAATAACTCTCATGACAAAATAGTGTAAAGTAAAGTTGTAGTTAAAATTTAGTGTGATATTTTTTATTTTTGCATCATCAATATATTTTAAGTAATTCTAACCGGTGAGGGCAGATGAAAAAGAAAATTGATCGTAATAAGTGATGGTATTTCTCAAATTTTAAAATGTTGAATATATAGCATACAGCGAAAATGATCAAATAGGCAAATCTGTGTTAACCTAAAAAGTGAAGCAAGAAGAAGATGATCGGCGTCGGAAAGGCCAAGCAGTACGGTAACGTCCTTGACAAGCCCCTCACCAGGGGCAAGCAAGAGGTCCCTTCTCTCTCTCTCTCCCCCTTTCAACCACTTCGTCAAGATCAACTATCCAGATCTCGCATTTTTCATCACTTTGATCCCGTGCTTCCAATTCCACTGCTAATATGATGTGTTGTTGCAGGTTAGTTTGAGTGCATTCGCGTTCTTGTTTTCGGAGCTTGTTCAGTACAACCAAACGCAGGTCGATAATATTGGGGAACTCGAACGAAGGTTATCATCCATTGCATTTTGAATTAATCGAAATCGTTTATCGGTTTTGTTTTTATTTTATCCGTAGGTTAAAACTTGTGAGATCGTGTGATAAAAAGTAGGTACTTGATTGTTGAGGATGATTTATTTTGCTTTGATGGATCCAGAAAGTTAACAATTAGTCTGAAATGTTAGTTACAACTGAATAGTTCCTTCGTACTTTGTTTTAAACTTAAAGAAGCTTGAAGATATACAGATTCTAGACTGATTTGGCTTGAAAACATCATTTTCCTGATCCTTTATTGTATATATTTTCAAATTGACGCGAATTAGTTTATTGGTTTAGCATCTAACAATGCAAATCTACCAGACTGGAGGATGCTGGATATGCGGTTGGGGCACGAGTTCTTGAGCTGCTTTGCCACAGGGATAAGGTATGGTTTTGGGCACAACTTTTTGTAACCGTTTTCTTTGTTTATCACAACCGGGGTTAGAAATCAAAGGTAATCCTTGACCCTGATAAGAGGGGATACTATACTGGGTAATCCAGCAGTTTCCTCTCTTTGAAGGATTTATCACTTTGAATGGCATAAAACTATGCATCCTTATTATATTTCGATCCATGAGCTTGTGCTTGGAGTCTTGGACTGTTGTAAGCTAAATGACCTATCACTTGGGTTCGATTATTTTTCAAACAAACAAAGGAGGAGCAGAAGATAAAACACTTGTGTTCAGATCATCCCAAGTGATTTCTGAGCCTGTGGCATTTTCATAACCATCTCTACTCGCTTATTCTTCTTGATTAGGTTATTTGGTAATGACAATTCGTTACTACGAAAAATGAAGTCTTATCAGTAGCTGTACAAGCCATCCACCATTATAATTAACAACTCTTAATTGCACCTAGACTAATAGATGTGACATTTCTACTCTCTGTATTAATCAGACTGAACCACCCCTTTGGCGTGTTAACCATCGATCTATAAAGTGAGAGAATCCAGGCACATTCTTTTTTTTGTCAATGTGATATCATGGTTCAAAGAGGGGCCTGTATGTTGGTTTATTTAGCAATTTGATTGTTTGTGTATATTGAAACTTGACCCTAACTGATTTAATTTTCGTCATGAGGGTGGAATGCATCTGTACTTTTTTGTTATTTTTGCATGAGGTTAGCATGATTGATGTATAGTTATTCTTAAACTACAGGGAAACAGAAGGGAGACACGGCTGTTGGGTATTCTTTCTTTTGTACACAGTACAGTGTGGAAAGTACTATTTGGAAAGGTTAGCACCTTTTATCAAAATTTGCTTTTGTTCCATCATTACCTGAATTCTCTTGATGTTTGGAAAAGTGAAATAAATGTTGTGTTACACCAGCATATGAAGTATCCTTTGCTTAGATACATGAGATTTTTTTTAATTTTTTTGAGCCTTTGTCATCCTGTTATGCATAGCCTTAGCAGACTGGCAAAAAGGTTCTGTGAAATTCTGTTAGAGAAGAACAATATTCACCTTGCAATCTTGAAAAGAAGATTATCGTAGCTGTGAATCGTGCATTACATGACAATGTAGACTACTTTTTATACAAAGCCATTTTGATTGTTCACTCTTGAAAGTTGTGATGGTTGGCTTTAGCAAGCTTGTGTGGTTTTTCACAGTAATCTTAAGGTTCATCTTGATTTGGTATTTGGAATTAGACCACTGCCTACTCTAAGGCCCTTTAAATGTTGAGCAAGTAAATATATTGTGGTTTTATTTTATATTCTATTGGTTACTAGGTCTTATTCCCCTAATCATGGATGTCCGTTGAACTGATCTCTGGTGCTTGGGAGCATGCTGGGTTGGGTTGATCATCATCATGTCATGTTTACTTGTTTATACAAAGAATCATTAATCATTGATGAAATGTTGGTTCTTGGCGAACCTGTATATTTTAGTCATGCGTTCTACATCATGATTTCCCATTTGTCTTTTGGAAATTCCCCTTTGCTGATCTAGTGAGAGACCTGAAACACAGTGCGTTAGCTGTGCGAATTGTCCAATACCTGCCTAGGCATATATCTTGTAGTTATGATCTAAGTAAGAGATATGACTTGAACCCAATGAAACTTTGATACCATTTGTTTTTAATAATCGAGCACTAGTTTTCTACTCTGGTTTTTCATGTCATGTACTCGTTTCCCTTGGAATGCGTTAAGTTGTCAACTATATTAATTTTTTAGCAGCTCCTTAAGTTTCAATGCTTTTCTTCTTATATTAGGTAGCTGATTCACTGGAGAAAGGAACCGAACATGAAGATGAATACATGATTAGTGAAAAAGAGCTTCTAGTAAACAAGTAATTTCAGTCGCGGCATTTTATTTGACTGTTACATACTATATTTTCGTTCATCAATTAGTTGTGAGTAAGCTTGTATGGATCTCTGCTTTATAGATTCATTTCTATCCCAAAGGACATGGGGACGTTTAACTGTGGAGCATTTGTTGCTGGAATAGTACGGGTATGTATTTTGCCATGCTCAGTTACTGTCATCTGATTATCTAATCCTTATAGAAAGTGTCCAAATCAGTAGTTTTGTTTTGTTTCATCTATGGATGAAGGGCGTTTTGGACGGTGCCGGATTTCCAGCTGTAGTAACTGCGCATTTTGTGCCCATGGAAGGTCAACAACGACCACGGACGACAATTTTGATAAAATTTGCTGAAGAGGTATACTTCCATTGCTTTTACTTGTTACGTGTACGTATGCTGATAGCTAAATTACAAACTGATAGTTTCCTTTTCGGTTTCTACCTACCAGGTGCTACAAAGAGAAGCAAGATTAGGCTGATATTTATACAAGGAATTTTTAATTATGATATCTGTAATGCTGTACACCACCATAGAAAGATGTGGAACTTACACCACTGCATGTGAAAAAGTAATTTAGGATTTTTCATTACCCTATTGATTTTTCTGAACTCGTGTTTTTTATTCTGATGTATGTTATGGTCGGAATTATCCTTACACACTGTACAAAAAATCTCGTGTTCGTGTTGATGCTATTATTTTCAATTTCTGTCACCCCTTGTAATAATTGAGCATAACCTAGGAAATGAAAGCTTGATTTGCTAGCAAGCCATGGCATTAAAATCGCCTATGGATTCTCCGTCATCTCAACGATTGGTATGCTTTAGAAATAAAAGAGAGCGTGATATAAAAAAAATATAAACATAAATTATATATATATATATATATATAATCAGCAACATTAATTATATTTGTCATAGGCAGTTGAAACTTGACAAATTAAAGTTGTTGAAAAAGGAAAGTTAGTATTAAATTTGAAGGGTTTATTACATTTATTTGATATTTTATATAAACGAAAAACATTTTATAACAAAACCGTGTTTAAATTCGATAAGATTAATAGAAATGATAAAGTTTGTACATTGAATGCTTGTATCTTTTGTAACGAATAATTTTTCTTAAAAATTGAATAGGATTAATATACTAGGAAAATACTTGTTATTATTATGTGTTGGATATGCTTGTCTTCTGTCATTTTGTTTTATTTAGTTAAAGTTTAACTATTATAATATTTTTTATTATCTTTTATATTAATTTTTAATATATATATATATATATATATATATTTCATATTACTTTCGTGATTTGCTAGCCTGAAGTGTTTATGAAATATTATATTGATTTATGTTTTGAAATATTAAATTTTATATTTAATTTTATAAGGTGGTTTAGCGTAAGTCGGAAGGGCGGTGTGAAAGGTTGTGTTTAGAAGTAAAAGATGGAAGAGTTGTCAATTTAACTCTTTTCACTTAGTTTTTTTAACAGGAATCCAAATACGTCCTTTTAATAATTTTGCTCGCTCTAGGAGTATAGATGATTTTTTTTACTGTACGTAGATCATTTTTCCTACTAAAATACTAACGACCGTTGAGTCTGTTGTAAAATCAGCGGTTATTGGGACAAGTACGGTCCATCTTTCTGAAATCACGGATGCTGTAAATCAAATGGCAATCCAATTTCAAAATTCACAATTTAATAAACAAAAGTGTCGAGCAAGAGACCGAATCCAAGATCGAATGATTAATCGTGGCATGACACATCTGTTCCTCTCTTTTCTCTTCCCACCGAAAAATGCACGAATCCTTGACCATTCATGTGAACATCCCTGTCACGTGATATATACCATGGTTGTTCTTATTGGTTCTGTGGCATTTCTATATTCATTAAAATGTTCTCATGCAAACCTTCTACAGCACCCGTCTCTCTTTCGCTATGCACTCGTGGCCGTCAACTCCTTCATTTTCTCATGTGACTCCTTTTTTTGTGTCCGTGACTTCCTCCCTTTGCTACAGACAAATTACACTTCTCCAAGATACCCGTCTTCTAACTAGTTTTATGTCCAATTTCCTGGCGTAAGTTTCGCCAATAATAACCACAGTAACATAACTACTATATCCTAATCAAACATGCATTTATTTTCAATGTATTCATCACAAAATGGCTTATCTTCAGCTCAAGTGTTCAATAAAGAAGTCACATGTTTGGACTTTCTGCTTGCCCCGTTTGCCGCACTTGATCATGTGACCTATCACATAACGTCCACCTAACCAACCCTTCTTAAACACAATCTTCTGAGTCCAATATTATTCTCACTAAAAATGACAACTTTTGAAACAATTAATTTGGAGTTAATTAATTAATTCATTCATATATACCCGATGACAAGTTAAGTAATCTCCCATGTCCCACGTTATAAATATAAACAAACCATCACTCCATTCCCTGAACCCTCTAATTCTGTCTGTCTCAGAAGTGCACATGCGAAAAGAGATGGCTTCAGCCACCACATTTTCCCTAATGTTACACTTTCTGTTGTTAATATTATGTTCTTCGTTTCATCAACCAAGCTCAGCATTCACATCGCAAGAGTACCAGGAGGCTCTTGAGAAATCCATTCTCTTCTTTGAGGGACAACGGTCTGGAAAATTGCCTTCCAACCAGCGACTAACATGGAGGGGAGATTCTGGATTGTCCGATGGCTCTTCATATCATGTATATATACACATTGATATGTAATTAAAATTTTGAACTAAACTGTCTTATGGTTTTGTTGCTCACTAACAGTTTAATCATGATTAATGTTGTAATTCAGGTAAACCTGGTAGGTGGTTATTATGATGCTGGAGATAACGTTAAGTTTGGGTTGCCAATGGCCTTTACTACTACATTGTTAGCATGGAGTGTGATTGAATTTGGAAGCTCGATGATGGAGCAGATTGAAAACGCTAGAGCTGCTATCCGCTGGAGCACAGATTACCTTCTTAAGGCTGCCACTACCACCCCTGACACATTATATGTCCAAGTGAGCATACTTTTTTAACAGCCACCAATTTAAGTTCCATGCCTAGTTTGATTCTAAGAAAAACCATGAAAGAAAATTGATAGAAATGAACAAGAAATGTTGATTGATGCAGGTAGGAGACCCGAACATGGATCACAAGTGTTGGGAAAGGCCTGAAGATATGGACACTCCACGTAATGTATATAAGGTATCAGCTCAAAACCCAGGATCAGATGTAGCAGCAGAAACGGCAGCTGCACTGGCAGCTTCTTCAATAGTCTTCAGAGATTCGGATTCAGCATATTCCTCCAAATTGCTTCAAGCAGCCATCAAAGTAATTAATAAATATACATAAACCGTTCCTCCATTTTCATTTCTTGATAAGTGTTCTGTATGTTAATTGTCTAATCAATGTTTCTTTTCAGGTATTCAATTTTGCAGACCGTTACAGGGGTTCTTACAGTGATTCTCTTGGTTCTGTTGTCTGTCCATTCTACTGCTCTTACTCCGGATACCATGTAAGGCACATGCAGCTTCAAAAACTTAATTACATTTGTAACAATGAAACATGTGGCACGAATACGTGGTTTCTAATTGGACTTGTTTTTGTCGTAAATGCTATATAGGATGAACTTCTGTGGGGTGCATCATGGATTTATAAAGCCTCAGGAACTAGCTCGTACATGCAATATATTCGATCCAATGGCCACATTTTAGGCGCCGATGACGATGGTTTCTCCTTCAGCTGGGATGACAAGCGACCCGGAACTAAAATCCTCCTTTCCAAGGTACCCTCTGTTTACTTTCAACTCAAATTTCCTATTTTAGAGTGAAAAAACTGAATTTTTTTCATAAACTAAAATAAACTAGTAAAACATTTACGTTTTACAGAATTGATGAGATAAAAGTTAAACATACAAATTGATTTTAGGTTCAAACTTTGTATATATATGTGTCACTTACAAGGTTTATTTTGCATGGACTCGGTGTCAGGAATTCTTGGAGAAAAATTCAGAAGAGTTCCAATTATACAAGGCACATTCAGATAATTACATTTGCTCGCTAATGTCTGGAATACCTGGTTCTCAGGCTCAGTACACTCGAGGTAAGAAAATCTCGATTATTTATTATTTATCCTCATGGTTCATTAGAAAAAAAATATTGAAAAAGTAAGAGACTAGCAAGATCTGGTATTCAGAAAAGAAACATATTTGATGTTTTTCATAAAAACTTTTCATTCATTGTTTTATTTGTTGTTTTGTAGTGAAATGTTTGAGTGTGAAATTGTGCAGGGGGGCTTCTTTACAAGGGGAGTGAGAGCAATTTACAGTACGTGACATCGACAAGTCTCCTTCTGTTGACATACGCTAAGTATCTTTCTGCAAACGGGGGCAGTGTGAGATGTGGGACTTCAACGGTCACGGGTGACAACCTCGTAAACCTAGCCAAAACACAAGTTGATTACATTTTGGGAGATAATCCAAGAAAGATGTCTTATATGGTGGGTTTTGGGGAGCAGTACCCAAAGCATGTCCACCACAGGGGTTCCTCTCTACCTTCGGTTCGTGCCAGGACTCAGCACATTTCCTGCAACGAAGGGTTTCAGTATCTGTATTCAGGCTCTCCCAATCCAAATGAGCTTGTTGGAGCCATAGTTGGTGGTCCTGACAGCAATGATAACTTTTCCGATGATCGAAACAACTATCAGCAATCAGAACCAGCAACGTACATCAATGCACCCTTTGTAGGTGCTGTTGCCTATTTCTCTGCTAAACAATAGTGTGGTAGTAAGAGAGTAGTACCTATAGTTAACGCTTGTATTTAATTAGAAGAATCTCAGTATGGCGTTAGCCCCATATCGTTTAGGTCCGTGATGAATGTTTCCACCCGACAAGCAAGGTTTTTTCTCAAATCTAACATTCTCTTCTATCTATAAAATGTCTTTCATAAAGTAATATTAAGTTTAAGTTTATTAAAAATTATAAAATGGAATGGATATAAACATGTATTTGAGAATTATTTGTTCTTCTTGTTACATGCTATGGTGATTTTTGTTTTAATTTTCTCCCAGCATTTTTTAAAAACAAGTCAACATAAAAATTATTTTATCAAATTCGTTACACATTGTCATAATAGCACATGGTATATGTAACGTTTAATTAAGATATTTTTCAGGACAATGATCCTAAAATATACATGTACCCTAAAGTTTAAAATATCATACTTAAATAAAATTATCTTATTTTCATAAGCTTGAATTGTGTATCTTAAACCATAATAAATATCTCTCTTTCTGAGAAAAAATAAAACACTAAATCAATAAGTACTATATTGAAAAAGAAAAGTATTAAATGTCAGAAATAAGAAACTGACATTTTCAAAAACTGTGTAAAATATTGAAAAGGGAAAATATATTTTTAATTCCTCAGTGTTTAGAGACATTTTCTTTCATAATATTTTTAGTTCTTATTGTTAAGGGTCACTATTAAGGGATGGTATGACACATATGTTGACTAATATATGTTTTATCTGTCTCTGTTTTTGGGGAGTACTGTTCTCCCAGAAAGAAAAGTGAGTATTTCCCTAGTTTGTATCAAATAATTTATATATAGAAAGAAAAAGACTTATTTGCCCTGAATAGTGTTTTAACCCATTTTCAGAATTGCAAAGAAATGAAACGAAAATCCCGTGTAAAGATAAAATTACGCATTCATTCTTGTTAAACACAATTTATTTGAACAAATATAATCTATTGTATATATGCATAAACGTAGATGATAATCTATTACCTTATATATATATATATATATATATATATATATATATATATATATAATATTACAATAAAAATAATTGTAATAGTAAATTACAAAAAAAAATATTATTATTAATATTAAAATAAAATATATAATTTAAATATTAAATAAAATTAATTTCTAATAGTAAAATAATTTTGATTATTTTATAAATATATAATTTTATGTATTTTTAAAAACTATTATGTCTATCAAATAACTTATAATAACTATCACAAACATTTTATTTTTCATTTTTCACTTTTTCTTTTGATTGAAATAACCTCATTTTTCACTATCTTTTGTTTTGTTTTATTAAATTTCATTTATTTTTTTTTTTTTTTGTCCAGATTTAATGAGTCATATTAGCATAAAATTAACTTTTATAGCGATAAACAAACAGGAAATATGTGACTAAAGTAACAGGTACTTGTCTGAAGATAGCATATATATTTTTCTAGATGCAGAGAAAATTGAAAATGAATCGTTGGTTTAACATATTAAGCAGCTGCTCCAACAGCTACACCACCCTTGAGCCTGGATTTACCGTATAATGTTTCTTCAAATCGTATGATCTCATTCTTGGATCCATAAGCAACTTGAGTTCTCTCATCAATGTTATTGATCACCTTGTCCAGCACAGACTGATGGCCATCACTGCTGTAACCTCCAGCGTTTTCAATCAACAGCCCTAAAGGAGCTACCTCAAACAACAGTCTCAGCTTCGCTTTCGCCGATGGTGATGCCACGTTCGTGAAGATGCCTTTTTCTTTTACAATAATCTGCAATTTTTAAATCATGTTGATTGTTATACCAGGTTCACAGAACATCCATGTCTCATAAACAATATAAAAAACTGCTCTGCCTTAAAACATTATGCATGACTGTGTTTAAGAAAAGAACCTGGTTCACATCCGGCACCATTCCTCCGGTGTATCTCAATGTGTATTTTTCGTTGACGTAGTAGTCGATCAACTGTTGGAGGAAAAAGAAAGCTGTAAGTAATATTAAACATTATTAGAACACTAAAAGCTTCCTTTACTGGTATGAGAATACAGGTAGACCTTAGCATAATCGAGGTTGTCAGATGTGGCTCTCAAATTTCCTGGAGAAAATAGTTTTCCTTCACCAATTTCTGTGGTCTCTTTGACATGCTGCCATTTTCCTGAAATATGAAATATATACATCAGAAACGAAAAACAACGAAGGAACGAACATAAAGAGTTTACTTGTTGAGTAATGAGGAAAGTCATTGACAATGACAAGTTCCATTTTAAGTGAGCATGGAGTAATGTAGTAATGTGTGACTTCTTGCTTACTGGATTCTAGTAAATGTTATCTTACCTTCATCAAGAAGAAGAAATTCATGGGTGCCTGGGAAGCCTTTTATAGCAAGCACATATGTGGTTCTAGGACCCATAACCCCCATGGCTGCTGCAACTTGATCTCTTCCGGTGACCCCTGTCAACTTATCTCCCGGCCACACGCCAAAAATGGTGCCCACTGTGAAATTTGTGTCCACAATGCTGGAGCCGTCAAGGGGATCAAATGCAACACTAAATCCACCTGTTTGTTGCATATTCACACAAATGCATCACCTCAAAAGTTACATTTTGTAATACAGGCACACCTCAATTCAATTGCCAGTTTAACATAATTATTATGGCAGACCTTCAACTGGACCTCCCATGTCCTGGAGCTCTGGTTCTTCTTCAGAGCAAGCATACTTGCAGAAATGGGAGTAATTCAACGCCTTTCAATACAACATTGAAGATGTCAATTTCATCACATTGAAAGTAAGACATCTATTTATGATATATTTATCATCGGCTTTTATGTTAACTGATTTAAAAATTATACTAATAATGACTTTTGATAACAGTTCATCACCTGTCCTGGTCATACCATAACAGAGTGTCCCTAAGAAATCATTTGAACTGGTTTTCATTCTGAGAAATAAAATTGTCGATGAAAAGTTTTCGAACAACAGATCCCAACATAACAACTGATAACTAAAGTACTTTTTCTCTTACTAATAATTCTACTACTATTCATTTCATAATCCTGCACAAGAGCCACACATTTATGGGTCCCTTTTGTTGCACCAATCAAGAATGCATGAATTGGGTTAGTTAAACTATAACTGTGGAGAAATATGATGCAGAAGAATCTGATTTTGATTGTTTAATTGGGTAGAAACTTATTGCAAAATACTGGTCTAACCTCAAAGAGGAGCTGGTTAGCCAACATATCCACTGCAAGTTGCTCGTCCCCAAAAGAATTAACGCACTGCGTTCCACCACAAGAAGCCGTCTTCACTTTGAAGGAAATCGTTCTTAATGCCTCTCCCATGGACACCAACAACCTGATCAACCCCTTATCTGGTGTTGCTTTTGTGAGGAATTCTTCCTACAATACACAAACACCAACATCAGTTTATTTCACGTGCATGTGAACCAAAATACCAAAAGTTTGATATTGATATATGAACTTTGCACTGTCTAGATAACTCACCAGACTGTCACCAATTTCGCATCTGGTTACGACTGAAGAAGACTTTGTCTTGGAAACCTTCAGTGTCGATTTGGATGCCACCCTTAGCGATTCTCCAAAAAAAGAGCTCGATTTCAGACTCTATCATTGCAAACAATGTGGTGGTCGATATCTCATATAAAGAATTTAGTTGCAGAAAGAAAGAAAAAGGAGCATGGTAGGTAAAAGTAGAATTAAAAAGATTGAATCTGCATACCCTGAAGGCAAAAGATGGAGAGATGGAGGGTGGAGAGTGCTTGGAAGAAACAGTTGGTAAGAAAGGGCCGCGGGTGTAGCATGCTATGCCAGTTTCCATGGCTGCAAAGAAGAGGATGTCCAAAGGTTAAAGATGAAGTTGTGTTATTTTATGTTATTGCATTGATTGATAGATAGATAGTGAGACTAAGAAGGGAGAGGAGGGGATAGCAATTTTAGATATGTGGCTAACTATGTGTGTAGTGCCACGTGGCAGGTGCCGAGTAGATAGGCTAATGAAACTGCATTTTGGTATGAATATTTAGCATCGCATGTATTTATGTGGTTGTGCTATGGTCCTTTATTAACGAGATATGGTGGGGGAGATGCTAGCCACCACCGTTTGTTACTACCTGATTTGTGTTTAACTCTGTCTTCTGCTACGTGTGCTGTGGTCGCTCCTGTTTCACTTTTTAGCAACCAAAATATAAATTTAGGTTAAAGATAAGAATTTATTGAGACTAGGGTAAAGGAATATGAGGTACATTTAATCTAAAAGGGTTTTTATGTCAGCAATATTAAAATAAAAAAAAAATATATATATATATATATATATATATATATATATACAAAATCTGAATTAATTGTTTTATAATGAGAACTAGTATACGAGTAAATGCTCGTAAAATATTAAAATATAGGGATAAATATGTTTTTTATTTTTTAAATTTTGGTGAATTTTGAAATTAGTAGTTTTTCGAAATTTTATAACAATCTAGTCCTCCGTCTTTAGAAATATATGGATTTAGTCTTTTTTATTAAAAAATTTTTTATTAAGTTTATTTGACATTTTAAACGCATTTTATGATAATATTTGAGTTAATATTGATGCAGAAATGTATCAAACGGTGTAAACAATTCAAATATACTATCATGAAATACGCTTGAAACATTAGATAAACTTAATAAAATTTGGTTAAAATGACTAAATTTATGTATTTTTAAAGAAGAATGACTAAATTGATCAAAAAAATTTTAAAAAATTAATTCTAAATTTCACTAAAAGTTGAGTAACAAAAATATATTTAATCCTAAAATATATTAAATTAGAAAGTCTCATTTGGTTTGAAAGTAGTTCCACCAGCCAAAATTTAATGTTATATGGAATATTTTACATCACATATTGCCTATTGATCTGGATGTGTAACATAAGGGGTAAGATTATGCTAACTTATTTATTTGTTATTGATATACTGGTGCAGGTTTAGACTTATTGCAGTAGGTTTTTCAGGATATTTATGTTCAGTCTATTTTGTTCGTTATTCAGTTTATGAAATGTCAAAGCAGTCCTTTACTTAAAGTTGTTAGAGTTGTAGTTATTACTGCAGTGGTGTGGATGATTTGGCATATGATAAACAATTACAGATTTCAATTTCAATTCAACACACAAAATTAAAAAAACTTTTCATTTAAATTGATGTAATGTACTTATATTTTTTGTAGTTTTTCCTGCACAATATAATTTTTTTCATTACTCTTATGTTTTCTTATGTTTCACCTTTATTATAAATGTGTTTCACAGAATATGAATACTTTTTGGTGTATTAAATTATTAAAAAATGTTTTGGAACCGTGAATTGTAAGGCCCCATTTTTATATTCTGCCCTAAAGTTGATGGGCTGCCTTTGTGAGTGGGCTTAAGGCCGGCTCAATGTATAAAATTCTTAGGTCTGCCCTAAACCTAGAGTTCCTTGCCATTTTCAGAAAAAGCTTTGTCCTTGCCTTGAGCCACAACCGCCTTTACCTCTGCTAGGGTTTGGAGAAGTCGCAGTCTAGCAAGTTCAGCCGCATTTGTTCCGTTCCGCGTAAGTCTCCCCAACTCAAGCTCTATGTTCGTTCCGTCTCTTCTTTACGTTTTCAGTTTGAGCCTTTTAGTGAGCTCGTTTTAAACCTTGTCCTGCTGGTTTCAGTTCACTAAGCCGTTCCTTGGGCTACTGTCCTTCGCCGCTCGAGTATCGGAAGCTCTAGCTCGCATCTCCCAGGTACGGGAAGTTAGGGTTCTAGTTTCGAGTCTTTTTGGAACTGTTTATGCGTTGTTTGTTGATTGTATGGTTGGATCTGTCGTTTGAGGTGTGAAAGTACGTTGCATGTGTTGTTTGGTCGGAAAACATGGCTGTTGCAGTGGGGAACAGTGGCGAGACCTGTTAATCTCGCCCAAGCGAGTCAATCTCGCCTAGGCGAGATGAAACAGGGAGCTAGCCTAGGGCCTCTGCACGAAAAGTCGCCCAGGCGACTCGCTCAACTTT
>Ga0214542_1000492_pt1 | contig 71615 bp, 60 predicted proteins | sample CNSS1metaG_FD_160096 | JGI IMG/M metagenome (GOLD analysis project Ga0214542, IMG submission 160096) | Root nodule microbial communities from cowpea collected in UCLA plant growth center, Los Angeles, California, USA - CNSS1 | ecosystem: Host-associated > Plants > Roots > Nodule | place: USA...
TGATGACATCGTTCTTACAGGGAGTAACAACCATGGCATCTCTCAGTTGAAACAACATATCTGTCACCATTTTCAGACAAAAGATCTTGGCAAACTCAGATATTTCTTGGGTATTGAGGTGGCACAATCCAATGATGGTATTGTTATATCTCAAAAAAAGTATGCCATGGATATTCTGGAGGAAACTAGGTTGGTGAGTTCAAAGTCTGTTGATACACCCATGGATCCCATTACTAAACTTCTACCAAATCAGGGGGAGCCTATATCTGATCCTGAGCAGTATAGAAGATTAGTTGGAAAATTAAATTATCTTACCGTTACTCGTCCTGACATTTCTTTTGCAGTCAGTGTGGTAAGTCAATTTCTTAATTCCCCATGTGAAGATCATTGGAATGCAGTCATTCGTATCTTGAAGTATATTAAAAGATCCCCTGGAAAATGATTGTTATATGGTTCTAATAATCATACAAGAGTTGTTTGCTATTCAGATGTTGATTGGGCAGGATCTCCTTCTGATAGAAGATCTACATCTGGGTATTGTGTCTCCATTGGTGGTAACTTGATCTCGTGGAAAAGTAAGAAACAGAGTGTTGTAGCAAGATCCAGTGCAGAAGCAGAATATAGAGCTATGGCCTCAGCTGTATGTGAACTTGTTTGGCTTAAGCAATTGCTTCAAGAGTTACAATTTGGAGATGTTACTCAAATGATACTTGTGTGTGACAATCAGGCTGCTCTTCATATTAGCTCTAATCTTGTCTTTCATGAGAGGACCAAACACATTGAGATTGATTGTCATTTCATTCGAGAAAAGGTTTTGTCTGGAGACATCAAAACTGAATTTGTTAACTCAAGTGATCAGTTAGCAGATATTTTTACTAAGTCTTTACGGGGGCCTAGAATTGATTATATCTGTAACAAGCTTGGCACATACGATTTGTATGCTCAGCTTGAGGGGGAGTGTTAGATATTATTTGATATTATTAAGATATTGTTAGATATTGATAACCACAATATCAAACAATATCTTCTATTTAATCTTTTTATTTTCAGTTACTTTTTTTACTTGTACCTCTCTCTATTATAAATAGATTACCCTATGTGTGGTTTATACACAAGGGAGATTAATCTCAATCCCTATTTTCTTTATTCTCAACACCTGGCATTAATATATTCATTATCTTTGTTTCTGCATTTAAGATTTGGAGTCATATTTGATTCTAATATTTCAAAACCTAATTACCTTCTCTTTCTGACTGTAGCATCTCCACTTCAGTCGATTTTTGGGCATATGTTCCTTCCTCTTCCTTGATTTCTGTTTCATCCTTGTGATGTAAATTCTCTGCTACTGTGATAATTTTATCGTTGGTTTCTGAATTTCTGGTTTCCTGGTTGAACACATGCAATATGGGATTTGTGAAACAAGTTGGGAAAATAAGTGCTTTGTTTGCTCACAGGAAGCTGATATACATTTAATATATTACTTCACCAATGACTAACCTGTACAACAGTGGTGTCTTTCTCAAGTTCAATTGCAGCTATGCACCATTGCTTGGCATTATCAAAAACTTCTGATTCGTCAATGCACAGTGTTTCTTGCTGATGGATTTGATTACTGTCACCTTGGACAGAGATAGGAGTAGGTGATCTTGTCTGGACTTGTTCCTCCTGTAACTGCATTTTTGTTTTCTCTTCTACCCTCTTTGATTCTTCTTCTTTACTGAATTTTCGATCATTCTCAATCCCTTCTTTCACACTGACAGGAGATGTTGGAACCCCTTCTTTTTCATATGTATAATTAGTGTCGTTTATTCCTACAGTTCCCTCAGTAACATATTCTGGTCTTTGCTCCTCATTGTTTGATAGCAATTTAGCATCTGCTTCTGACTCTATCTCTTCTCCACTGCCCTCATCAACAACCTCGGTTCCCACAAATACTGTATTGGCTATTGGTTGTTGAGCTTCATCTATTGACACACCTATTGTTATAAGAATGAGTTATTGAAATTAATCATTTACACAAACGTTGCATATCTTACTATTTAAATACATTTGTATGCTCTCTTGAAAATTTGAAGTCACAGGCCACAAAAAACTCCCATGTTTGCCCCTAGAATTACTGTTTATATTGTATCATTCACAAAAAGTGGTGAGTAAATCTTTGTGTCATCTAGAGATGCTAATTTTTTAATTTTGTCTGGATGAAATGATTTTATTTTTTCTAAACATGAATATACACCTTTGCTTGTTTCTTGGTTTAGGTTTTTGAGTCAGATGCAATTTTAAAATTTCAGAACTAATTACCTTCTATTTCTGACTTTGGTATCTCCACATCTGTCAATTGTTTGGCATCTGTTCCTTCCTTTGATCTGATTTCACTTGCATGCTTGTTTTCTAATTTCTCTGTCACTATTCCAACATTGTCCTCGGTTTCTGGTTTATCAGTTTCCTGGTTGAATACAGACAGCATAAGTATAAAATTTGTGTAAGAGGCTAGGAAAATAGAAGAATTTTATTTGTTCATAACATGGTGATATATTTGTAAGTTTTTACTTGTTTACTTATTGCCTAACCTGAGCAATAGTCAATTTTGGGTCTTGTGCAATTTTTGGTATGCTGCCCTGCTTGTCATTATCATTTATTTCTGATTCGTTTATGTACAGTGTTTCTTGCTGCCAAATTTGATTAGGGTCACCATGGACAGAGGCAGGAGTGGGTGATCTTGTTTGGACTTGTTCCTCCTGGAGCTGTGATTTTGTAGGTTCTTCAGTCGTTTGTTCTTCTTCTACTTGATTGCACTTTCCAGTATCCCAAATCTCTTCGTTCTCTATGACATTAGATGTTTGCACCTCCTTGTTTGATTTCACTGTAACATTTGCTTCTGGACTACTCTCATCATGTGCTTTGATTCTGACTAATTCTGCTATAGCTATTGGTTGTATAGTTTCCTCTTTCGGCACACCTTTTGTTACAAAAGAATTTCAAAAAGCAAATACTTAAACAAAGATTGCATGTTTTACTTTTTTAATACAAGTTGTGCTGTCTTGAAAATTAAAATAGTCACAGTGCTGTCTTGACCAAAAGAGTTACTATGTATTTTGTTATGTCAACAATCATATTTATTAGTCCATATTTAGTAAATTATATTAGAAATGTATAACCAAAATATTCCTAAATCTTAGGGACCTAATTATATTCATGAATAATAGGGATCTGATTATATTATTTAATAATAGGAATTGGTTATATCCCTAAATCATAGGGATTTGATGACATTAAGTGAAGTTGTTATATTTCCCAAATTAATTTTCCAAGCTTGTATATGTATCTGATCTACTCTTAGCAATAAATTATTCTATTATACCCTAATATTAGAGAATTGCAAAGCTTCAACTGGTGGCATTCCTGATGTTATAAAAGATCGGATATTGTAAAGAATCGTTTGCACAAGGGCAGTTTGTTTTACTATTTTAATTCATTTATATTATTTTTTAAAATTAAAGTTGTCATAGTTCCACAACAAATTGCTTTATTGGGAAACAATAAGCTTTTGAAATAGAAGCCTATCATTTATCTAGTTAAAATGAAACTAAATAGTAGTAGAAATCATGATTTTTAAAACCACATACTTTCTGTAGTGTCTTCTAGCTGCATTTTTGTTTCTTTTTCTGTCCCTTTTTCTTCCTCTTGATTGAACTTCGCATGGGGCATTGAAATCTCGTGCTCTATAGTATCAACAATGGGGTTCATTTCTGAAGCCTCTCTATCCAAATACGGATGCTTTATGCATGTGGTCTCATTGTTCTGTGCTACAATCTGGGGTTCTGGTTTCGCTTCACTTTCTGCAGTGAGCTGGCATGCCTCTTCCTACACCCATATGTCGGTTTAAAAAAATACCGTCAGAGTGTTAACATTTTTTATTCTGATATAAATAATATTTTGTGTTACACAAATTTACTTGTTCAAGTGTGAATATAAAAGGTATTATTTGTTTGTTGTTATTTAGTTTGGTTTGTTTGGTCCGAACCTCCAGAATTTCTTCTTTTTTGTCGAATTCATGTTGCAGTGCTTGCTCCTCATTTGCATATGTCACTGCAAGTCCTGCTTCTGGTTTTATATGTCCTTTACAACTCTCTTCAATTGCTTTGTTTCCGACCAATTCTGCACTGGGTAATGTCTGCAGGCCTTTATCTTCAGACATCCCTATTGTTAAAGAAAGATTATATGGTAAGCAATCAATTACCTGAGGCTGCTGTTACTATTTTAACACTTTCGTATCTTCTCTTAAAAATTCAAAAGGTCAAAGTGTCCCAAGAAGTTGCTTTTGGGGCCACAAAATTTCCATGTATGGTTATCATCCACATATGGAAGTGAATAAAACTGTGTCATCTAAAGAAGCAATTTATTTTATTTTATGTGAAAAAAAAATTGTTTCCATTCAAAATGCATGTGTTTATTTTTCTTTTCCTGGTTTAAATATCATTGTGTTTGCCTTTTGGTTTTGGCTTTCGGGTATTCAATTGTAAGACTTCAAAACATAATTACCTTTAGCTTCTGCTTTTTGTTTCTCTACATTAGTTGATTGTTTGACATCCGTTGCTTCCACTTCTCTTATTTCATTCGCATCTTTCTTCTCTAAATTCTTTATTGAGTCTGATTTGTGGACATCATCAGCTACTTTTGTGCTACTTTTTGGTGTGACGTGCCCTTCTATTATAGAATTTGCAGTGACATTCTGCATGCTTTTTTCTTCTGATTGTTGGTCTTCTTGTTCTTTTAATATTCTGATGTTGTGCTTGGTTTCAATTTCTACAGGTTCCTGGTTGAATATATTTAAAGTATGAAACTAGTATACAAGTTAAGAAAATTGTTTGTTTTTGTTCACCGCAAACATACACACACACACACACACACACACATATATATTTACTTGCCTACTTCACTATGGCCTAACCTCAATAACTCTGTCAGGTTCCTTTTCTGCTATGCAGCTCTGGGCGTTATCAATCATGTCTGGTTGATCTTGATTAAGTGGTTGTTCCTTTATGATTTGATCAGTATTTTGTTGGACAATATCAGGCGTAGGCAATCTTAGCTGGACTTCTTCCTCTGGTAGACCTGTCATTATGCACTCGAGATGTTTCAATAGTTAAAGCCTTACAATTTATTGTGATTCTAACAGACTTTCAAAACTATAGGTGCCAAATGCCGTTTCTCAGCAAAAATTGTGTTCTTAAGGATATTGAGAAATAATGAAATTTTCAGATAGAAGCCTACAGTTTCTTGGGGTCAAAATTAAACTGAATACAAAGTAATAGAAATTAGTGAAGTTTTAGCACATACTTTCTGTTTCAGTGTTTACTAACTGGGTTTTTATTGCTTCTTCAATTGCTTTCTCCTCTTTATCTAATTTCTCATCATCGTCAGATTCTGCACTGCTCTTCCCAGTGTCAGTAACTGATGTTTCATCATTTTTATGTGTTTGTTGCTGTGGGATTTCGTCAGTGTGACCTTTGACAAATTCAGAAGTGGACACTGCTGGCAGGTCTTTATTATCAGGTGGACCTATCATTAACAATTGAGATATTTCTTTGATATCACCCATCCAAAGTTAGCTAAAGTAGCTGTTTAGTAGTCATTTGAAACATCATGTCTGGAAAAACTCAGATTTTTACTGGCATTTCACGCTACTAATAAGATCAAAGTTAAGTTAATAATTTATACATAATGTTAGAATATAATCAGAGGTTACAGATTTCTAGAAAATCAACCGTTACATAATCTCGTAAATTAGGATGATTGATTCCATATTATTGAGTCTTTATTGTAATTGATTCTATTCAATAGTATAAATACATATTGTGTGGTTTGCATTAGATACACAATACATTCAGAACATGTAGAATTCTATATGCTATCAGTAGTTTAAGGTTTTGATCCAGAATTTTTTCTTCACTCTTTTTTTTCTTTTCTTTTTCGGGTGAACAGTACCCAGCCATTATGTGCCCCTTTGCTCTATCACCGAGCACTTTCTCCTCCAGTGCCCTGCTGCTGTTATTAGGAACTTCTTCCTCCGGCAACCACCACATTTTGTTCTTTGTTCCGATCTGCCACTATACGTGCGGCCTCTTCTCGACGTGTCCGTCTCACATGCTTGTCTCTGCTTGTTTTGTTTTTTTCTCACTGTTGTGTCACTACCCACTTGCTGTCACACTCTACCCTCTTCCGCACACCCAGGCGGCCTGTTTTTAGCTCATTTCAGGTACTTTTCTCATGGCTTCCGAAAGCTCACAATCAAGTGCCCCATCTATAGTTACTTTTACCAATGTTCCGCTGATTCCATGTGAAAAATTGATCGGGACGAGCAACTATGGCTCCTGGGCTGCTACTATCTAGCTATGGTTTCAGGGTCAAGGTTGTGTTGACCACTTGACCAAACAGGCCAAAGACATTCCAAGTAATTATCAAGCCCAATGGATACAAATTGATGCCTCCTTGTGTAGTGTTTTTTGGTTCTCTATTGATGTCAAATTGCAGCCTCAATACCACGCTTTTACTACATGTTATGATGTTTGGAACAAAGCCAAGAGAGTATACTCCAATGTTGTTCATCGCCTTTACAATGTTGTCTCCAACCTTATCATTGTGAAGCTGGAAAATAATGATATATAGACATATCTTGGTAAGCTCGATCGCTTAATTGCTGATTTTGAATTGCTCATGCCTTTCACTAATGATGTAGTCAAACATGCTGAACAACGTGGCAAGTTTTTTATGGTTCTTGCACTTGTTGGACCTCCTACTGAGCTTGATTATGTCCGCAATCAAATCTTATCTGGCACAGTTGTTCCGTCTTATGACACCGTTAATGAACAGTTACTTTGCCTCTCAGTTCCTCACATGTTTGGTCATTCTCTCGTACCTCCAACTGATTCCTCTGCTTTATACTCCCAATCTTCCTACTGGGGTGGACGAAGTGGAACTCGTGGTGGATATCATGGTCAACGTCCTCACTTCAATTTTTGTCAACGGTATGGCCATACTAAGGAAGAATGTCGTACAAAGGCACAACAACAACACAAGACAGCTAATATTGCTCAAATCATTTCTCCAAAACCATCATATGAGGTTTCAATTTCCGTTGATGCCTATAATGAGTTTCTCCAATACAAGGCAGCCATGCAACCTACACAACATGTGGTCGCCGTTACTCAGTCTGGTAATCCTCTAGCCTATATTTCTCAGTCCTCCTCTCTTGGATCTTGGATTCTTGACTTCGATGACCATATGTTTGGTAACAAGTCTTTTTTCTTTCAACTGACTTATTTGGATTCTTTATCTTCTGTTACCATGGCAAATGGCTCTCAAATGAAAGTTAATGGCATTGGTCAAACACAACCTTGTTCAAGGATCGGTGTACCGGACAGACAATTGGAGCAGGACATGAGTCTCGAGGATTATACTATCTGTCACAATCGGTTGCTTGTATCTCCACTGCATCTCAAGCTCTTGAGCATCAATGCTTACATCATCCTCGTCCTACCAAAAATGCGCCTTATGCTTCCTAGTTTTTCTTACAGTTCGTCTTTTCAATGCGAGTCTTGTCAGTTAGGAAAACACACTCGTCATACCTACAGTACTCGAGTTAATAAAGGCGTTTCGTCACCTTTTGCTTTAGTTCACTCCGATATTTGGCGTCCTAGTCGTGTCTATTCTACTTTGGGTTTTTATTACTTTGTTACTTTCATTGACGATTTCTCTCGATGTACTTGGTTATTCTTAATGAAAAATTGTTCAGATCTTTTTTCTATATTCCAAGGTTTCTCGACTGAAATTCAAAATCAATTTGGCACCACTATTAAAATTTTACGCACTGACAATGCTCGTGAATAAATGTCTTCCCAGTTTTAGTCTTTTCTTAGTTCATAGGGTATCATACGTCAAACATCTTGCTCTCACACACCTCAACAAAATGGTGTTGCTGAAAGAAAGAATCGACACTTGGTTGAAACTGCCCGTACCCTTCTTCTTCACCAAAATGTTCCTCTTCGATTATGGGGAGATGCCATTCTGACAGCATGTTATTTGATCAACCGCATGCCTTTGTCCGTCTTTAATAATCAGGTTCCTTATTCTCTCTTATATCCCACACAAGATCTTTACTCCATTCCTCTTTGAGTCTTTGGTTGTTCATGTTTTGTCCATGACCTTACTCCAGGTAAAGATAAACTTTCTGCCATGTCTCTCAAATGTATTTTCCTTGGTTACTCACGCCTTCAAAAGGGCTACTGTTGTTTTTCTCCTCAACTTCAACGATATATAGTTTCTACTGATGTCACCTTTTTCGAGACTACCCTGTTCTACACTTCTACTATTGAATGTCAATCTTTCAATTGAATCTTTAGAAGTCTTGTCTGTTTCGACTCAAGTAATTGCTTCTCCACAATGTCCAGAAGTCTTGCCTCTTTCGACTCAAGTAATTGCTTCACCTCAACGTCCTTTGCTTCAATACCATAGACGGGTTCAAACTCCAATTGTGACTTACACTACTAATCCTCAAGCATCATCTCCTGCTCCAATCGCCCCTACGGCCACGCCTCCTACACCTGAACTTCCTTTCGCGATACGAAAAGGTACTTGTTCCTCTCGTAATCCGAACTCTCAATATGCTTTTACCATTAATTATGATCGTTTGTCTCCATCCTATTTCTCCTTTGTTTCTTCTTTTCCATAGACAGGTTCAAACTCCAATTGTGACTTACACTACTAATCCTCAAGCATCATCTCCTGCTCCAATCGCCCCTACGGCCACGCCTCCTACACCTGAACTTCCTTTCGCGATACGAAAAGGTACTTGTTCCTCTCGTAATCCGAACTCTCAATATGCTTTTACCATTAATTATGATCGTTTGTCTCCATCCTATTTCTCCTTTGTTTCTTCTTTTGATTCTGTGTCTATTCCTAAGACTACAGGTGAAGCCATGGCTGATCCCGGCTGCATCAGGCAATGGTAGAGGAGATGGCAGCCTTACATTCTAATGGCACATGGGAACTTGTTCCTTTACCTCATGGCAGGCAAACTATTGGCTATCGTTGGGTTTATACAGTGAAAATTGGACTTGATGGTCATATTGATCGGTTAAAAGCTTGTTTGGTCACCAAAGGATATACACAGATTTTTTGTCTAGATTATGGGGACACCTTTTCTCCTATGGCTAAAATAACTTTTGTTCGTATCTTTCTGGCTATGGCTGCTATTCATCATTGGCCTCTTCATCAGCTAGATATTAAAAATGCATTCTTACATGGTGAATTGCAAGAAGTTTATATGGAACAACCCCGTAGTTTTCTTGCTCTCGGTGATTCTCGTCTTGTTTGTAAGCTTCAACTGTCTCTCTATAGTTTGAAACAATCTCCTCGGACTTGGTTTGGTCGTTTCAGTTCTGTCTTAATTCAGTTTGGCATGACCAGGTGTGAGGCTGATCACTCTGTCTTTTACATCCATTCCTCTTCTGGAAAGTGCATTTACCTTGTTGTTTATGTTGATGACATTGTCATCACGGGTAATGATGAGCCTGGAATTCGACAATAAAAAAGAGCACCTTTTACAGCAATTTTATACGAAAGATTTGGGCCCTCTCAAATATTTCTTAGGCATTGAAGTTGCTCAATCTGCTTCTGGAATTGTCATTAATCAACGTAAGTATGCCTTGGACATTCTTACTGAAACTGCTATGCTTGACTGTCATCCTTGTGATACTCCTAAGGATCCTAATATCAAGCTTCTTTTGGGTTAGGGGGAGTCATTGAAAGACCCGGAAAGATATCGTCGCCTGGTAGGCAGACTTAACTATCTCACCATCACCATACCCGACATTACTTTCGCGGTTAGTGTGTTAAGCCAATTTCTAAATGCTCCTTCTGATAGCATTTGGGATGTTGTATCACGTTGAAATTGATTGTCACTTCATTAGAGAAAAGGTGCTCTTTGAAGAAATCACTACTGATTTTGTCAACTCTAGCAATCAATTGGCGGACAATTCATCAAGTCTCTTAGAGGCCCTCAGATTGAGTACATTTGTAACAAGCTTGGTGCATATGAAATATATGCTCCAGCTTGAGGGGGAGTGTTAGAATATAATCAGTGGTTACAGATTTCTAGAAAATCAACCGTTACATAATCTCATAAATTAGGGTGATTGATTCCATATTATTGTGAGCCTTTATTGTAATTGATTCTATTCAATAATATAAATACATATTGTGTGGTCTGCATTAGACACACAATACATTCAGAACATATACAATTCTATACATAATATCATACACTATTTACTTTTAATGCAAGTCTTTGATCTTTTAATGCAAGTTATTCATTTTAATGGCACAAACACTGGAGGCCATATCTGAGTGAAAAATTGATTTTTTGAGGTGGTATGAAAAATAATCAGTTTTTAGTTGGAACCATAATGTTTCTTTTATTTTATTTTGTATGGTCAATATTTATTTCACTAAAGTAAAAAAATGTTGGTAAACGTTGACCACATACTATCTGTTGCACTTTTTAATAATTGCATATCTGTTGCTGCTTCCATCTCTTTTTCTTTCTCAAGTGTGAACTTTCCTTCATCCTTGTTCTCTAACTCTGCAGCGCCAACACATGCTGTAGTTGATAAAGTTTTCAGGGTCCCATCTGCAGGCACACCTATCATTATCCAAAATAGATATTCAATGCAATGATTGACAGTGTTGTCTATTTTAATATTTTGTTCTACAATCAATTTGTTTCTAGGATGTAAAAAAAAAGAGCAGGTTGTAAATTTTCAGAACATAATTACTTTTTTGTTTTAGATATTTGTAATTCCACTTCAGTGGCTTTGTTAATACCTATTGCCTTCTCTGACATGACTTTTCCATCTTTTTTTATCTCTGAATTATCAACAGAGTATAATTCAAGAGTCTTTTCTAGTGGTTCCTCATCACAATTTGATTTTATGCTGCTTTTCGTTGGCAACTGTTCTGAGTTGGAATGCTTTGCAATCACATTCTCCGTGCTGGGTGCTTCCGATTGGTGGTCAGCATGTTCATATTCTGCTGTATCTTTGCCCGTGAATTGGGTTTGATCAATTGCCTGTTTGCATGTTGCATCAGAATCAAATTTGTATTACAAAAAAAGAAGAAAATAAATGATTGGTTGTTTGCATGGATGCAACATGGGCATATTATGTTAGAATGAATGAAATTATCTGCACGTATGTTGTACTTCATTAGTGTCTAACCTCGAGAGCTTTACTCGTTTCGTCTAGTTCATTTTCTGGCCTGCAGCTCTGGTCATTATCCGTTGCTGTTAACCCTTCTTCCTCCTTGTATGTTTCTTCCTCACAGATTTTTACAGCCACCTCAGTGGGGTTAATTGCCAATTCAGGTATTGTTGACATGTGTTCATGTTCGTGCTCACCTGTCATTAGAAAATGTTAGATGTTCGTAACTATCATACCCTCAAAGTTGGCTAAAGTTATTTTCTAATTTCTAATACATCTGATAGATATCCTGTCTCAAAACCTGGAACTTTTCCTTGTTCTTCAATACTTGATTTTGGTATTGATTCCGTCATAACCATTCCTTCTGAATCTCTTTGCTTTGACCAGCCTGCAGGCACTTCAGTTTGTTTTTCGCTTCCCACAAAGACCTTACATGATTCTTGATGTATTTCTTGAGGTCTTATTTCGGAGACTTCATCAGTCTTGCTACTATCTGCATTCCCTTTTTCTTCTACCAATGGATATTTAGAATTTACATCATTTCCATGTTTTTGCGGAAATGTTATCTCTTCACTTCCAATATTTTTAAATGACTTAACTAATGGGACACACTGCAGAAAGAAAGGTTATTCAGCTCAAGATTTTCAATTTAAACAAAACAGTATTATTATTTAAAGTATAACATAAATACTAAGCTTATCTAAATTAAATAAGATCTCATGCAAAGTTGAGGCTTTCTATATTTTTTAAACAATACAGTGCATCATTACATCTCCTAAAACTATAGTTTTTCACTGACCTCAAAGTTGATACAACTTTCTGTTATTTTCTACATTAACTCTTTTCTCAGGATCCCTTTCTAGTCTTCAATATTATTTTAGCTCTTTTGCACGAAGCTTCCACTTCACTCTTTATGGAACCAGAATTACATGTCAACTATGTTTTTCATGTTTATTCATGTTTTTCTGAATTAGTTTTGATTTTTTTTTTCCAATAGCCTCTGAACCCTATTGAGTTCTTTCCTCTTCATTTTCCTCCTCTTCCATATATATTTAGCACCACCAGAATTTTTGTTTTATCTTATTTTCTTTAATATCATCCTCTGCATGTGACACTTACAGTTACTTACACTTGTCTTTGGTCTCCTTATCTTTTTATACGTGGCTTGGATTCTTGGTTTCCAAGTTAAGGGTTTAATTTAAACTTTAGGTCAGGAGAAAGAGGTTTTTGGATAAATAAACTTATTCACTTTTTGTACTTTTTGTGTTATCTTATTCATGTCATTAACAATACAAGGTTTATAATTTTTGTCGGTGGTACTCCTAATACGACTAGTACATCAATTATTCAACGACCAGTAAATTATCTATACTACTATAAACAAACGACTAGTATATTAATTATCAATTATTACTATAACATAAACTTTATTGTAATTAAGTTTACCTAACACTTTATTGATCTGACTGTCACTATATTCATGTTGTTTATGTTTTACCACTTTGCACACAGCTTAGCTTTCATCATTGTTTCTAGCGTTTTGGTTTCCAACCGAGGTTGCAAATTTATACTTGATTGATCATTACATCAGAAAATCTCGTGGCTTTTTCATTGCATTCTAGATCAACATCTTTTTCTCATATTGGCCTTGTGTTATCAACTATCTGGGATCATCATCTGCTTTCCTGTAGATGCATGTTAACTCTTGGTTCTTCAGCACATGCACTTTCATTCATGAACCAGCAATCCCAGAAACTCAAGCTATTGGATGAAACACACGAATGATTTTATCTTATATCTCTAATAGGCACTCACATAATAACCCTTTGGATTTGAAGCATGGATAACGTATCGGCACACTCTGTAGTTTCCCATAAAATAATGTTGATCTTCCTCATTTTCCCGAAGATTCATCAACCATACCTAACAGGGTACAGGGAAGACTTAACGATATTGAATGAGGTTGTACCTCGGGATAAGCCTATTTTTCAAACTAGAACAATGATGATTCACACATTATAAAGTGGTCAGTGAAACTATATATGTTTTACTCTACTTCTCGATAAATTTGGGATGATCTAAGAAATACTTACTTTCAGGAATGATATATCTGTTCCCGAGTTAGAAAGTAAGATCTTGAAACAAGATGTATTCTTTGGTAACTACTACAGGATAAAACTAGACTAGTATAAGATTTTTTAATCTTAAAAACCTGACTCAGTTTGTTGATCGATATCAGATTTTCAAGTTCTTGTTGATTGCACATCTTAAATATGAATCTATTGTTCGGAGTGAAGAGGCTTATAAAATGATCTGTGTAGGAGGTGACAAAGGAGTCTCGGGCGACAAGCCACATACTATGATCATTCTCCCCTAGCAAAGCCATTGGGGATGTCATCATGCAAAAACACTTTCATTTTGTTTTGATGAATTGTTCCGGAAAGTATTTTCAAATCTGGAAAATGTTTTGGAATTATTTTCAAATCCGAAAAATGCATTCTAGTTTCGGAAAAATGCATTCTAGAATGCTTGTTTCTAACTTTTGGAAACTATTTTTAGTGTTTGGATTGTACAAATCCAAAAAGAGTAAAATTCATCACAAGCCCACTAGAAAGATCAACAAACTCACGACTAAAGGATTACATTTGACTACTAAAATGAGTTGTCTCAACTAAGAACATTTATTTATTTGAATAATTGACGAGAGTCTTACTTGAGATCTAGGATTTAGGGTTTAGGATCTTAACTTCTTTATTTTTGAGATCTTTTTAAGACCAACGCCATGAATGAAAAGGGTAGAAGAAAGTTATTAAGATTTAAGTTTTTTTTTTTTTTCCTTTTTTTGCTCTTCTAATTAGTTTGTGTCCTTTTTATTCTATTTTTGTATGCACATTCCTCCAAATCTTCATATAGCTCGAAAGCATATTGAAATGTTTGTCAAATAATCTCAAACACCCCCTCTCTCTAGCATGAGTGCTCGTCTATGATGTCAAGTTTCCTTGTAAATCCAATGAAAGGATAATCTTAAAGTTTATTGTGGAAGAACCTTTGTTTCCTATATGCTATTCTATTTTTTTTCTCTTAACAACACTCATTTCCTATATGACTTTTATTAGAATTTGGACTGTATCTTGCCTTAAGGAACCTAGTTGGGGTGCTCTCTTTACATACTCAATCAATGTTGTTTGAAGCATCAATACTTCAATCTGCTTTATTTACCTTTGTTAATTTGTATTTGATATTGATATTCTAGGATATTTTAGTGTTACGTATTAATGAAGTGTCTAAACCTATGAAGCAACAATATGTATATTAATAAGTTATTTAAAAGTTGATTTAGTGTTAAAAGTTGAAAGGGAGAGTAGGAGAGGTTTCAAATTCAACTCCTTCAACTAACATTTGGGAGATATAAGGTTGGTTTGAAGGGTTTTAGAAGGGAGGGTAAGAGAGGTTATGAGTTCAACACTCCCCATTAATAAAATACTAACTGTATTAAATAATTTATATCAAATAAAGCTACAAGAAACATATAACTATGTGTAATGTAAAAGCATATAAAGGTTATTTCTTCATGAATCAAAGATAGAAATTTTTTTCGAAGGATTATTTGAGGCAATGGTATTGATAATGTTATTTTATATGTAAATAAATGAAAATAATTTATAAATTTTTAGTTTGGAAATGTTTGAGAAATGCAGTTTTAATTTGGAATTGTACAATTACTATTATATATTTATAATGTTTTGATATGTAATAATACATTTTAAATATGTACTTAGCATGTCTTATATAAATAACCATAATACATTTATCTTATTCGATTGGAGTATTAACACACTAACCTTAGACCTCTAAAACTAGACATTATTAGCTTAAAGTTTACACAATTAGATATTTACTATTGACTCAATAGTAAGACTAGAATAATTAACACTATGTAGAAAACACTTTTAAAATCAGTTTTAAAATCAGCTTATATGTTTTGGTTTTATGAAAATCGAAGCATATAAAAATGCAGTGACAGTTTTGTAATTTTTTCCCTAACCATCTCAGACAAGTAATATATTGGTAAGAACCTCAATGTTATGAACTTTATTTGTTATATAAATGTATTCTAAAACATTCCCTTATCATAGTTCAATTGTTGGATATAACATGTTGTTAGGGAAATCAACTGCTAAGGCAAAAAAACTTACATGGTTGTCCCTTTAGGTTTGGTATTTTGTTCCATAAATTTATAATTGTTTGATTCCTTTTCTTTCTTAATAATTTCTATTTGTGTTGATATATTGTAGTGTAATAAACAAACCGACTCAAATGAGTGCGGTTACTATGTAATACAATGGATGACAACCATTGTTTGTGGTTGTTTACAACTAGTTGGGAAACGATAATATTTGCATAGAATCAAATACTTTGCAACTTTGTCTTTTTTATATACTAATTGAAATTATTGTCTTTTGTGCAAAAATTCAAAAGTATTCAATTGATAAGTTCATAAAGTATGGTAGGACAGTTTGTACAAAATTTATAATAAAAGTGTTGTAAGACAAGACTGATAGTTGAGTTTGGATTTTGGATGATTCTAGGTTTGATAAAATATGTTGTTCTATTTTTGTGTTGGTCCTATCTCAATCTGTGCAGGTTTAAAATGTGGGAAGAAACAAAAACAAAAAAATTATTTAAAAAAAAAAACGCCTTCATTAGGCTTTGATTATACCAAAATTGAAATATAAAAAGAGTATTTGGTCTCGGTTTTGTTAATAACCGAAACATAAAGGAAGTATTTGACCTTGGTTTTGATAATAATTGAAGCTTAATTCATGTTCAATTTAAAATTATAATTTAATTTTAATGATAGTTTTCGGTTCTTGCCATAACCGAAACTAAATACCCTTTTTAATTTAAAATTATTTAACTTTAAGGACATTTGGGCTCGGTAATGGGTATAACTGAAGCCAAATACTCTTTTTAATAAAAGAATTGTTTAATTTAAAGAGTATTTAACTTTGGTTCTAGGTCTAATCAAAGCCTAATATCCATTAAATTAAACAATTTTTTAAAATCATAAAGGTATTAGGCTTCAATTAGCACCTGTAGATTAGCATAATATTGACTTTTTGGCTTCGGTTTATAACTGAAGTCAAAAAATCATCCTTTTTACCTCGTTTTGATATGTTTTAACTAATGAACCGAAACAAAATTGTCAAAAGAACCAATACCAAAATACTTTCCGACACTGGTGGGGTCTTTTCCCTTAAAAGAAACTCCACTTTTACATTTAAAGTCCAACCCCAACTATGTTATTGAATCAAATTTATTGATATTGGAAGAACTGAGGAACTCAAATAAGTCTAACCGGAAACTATAAATTTATAGTCTTAGAATTAGTCCTAAATTCATTAAAATTGTTACTTAGCCTCAGTCATGTGTCAAGCCTACGTGGTGAAAGGGTGTATTAAGAGAACGCATGTTCCACATTGACTAGATCTAGGAATAAACTTGAATAATGTATTAAGTGGAGAACAGCACTTATCAGACAAGTTGGCTGTGAGATTGAATTAGTTAAACACAATCCAAAATATAAAAACTAATAATTTTTTATTTGAAATCTATTTTACTAAGTGGAATATATTTTGTAGATAACTGCAAAATTTGGTGCTTAAGAAAATGTGACTTGTATTCCTTCACTATTCAGAAGGTATGCGATCTTAATATATTGAGATAATTGTTATCATAAATATCTCCAACCATTTATTTTTTTGGTGTCTAAGTATGATATAATACTTAGGTATTGATCCTAGTGATGTTAAAGGAGAAAATGATCTAATATGGGAAATTTGAGTCTGACATCGAGTGTTGTGAGACGAATGGTGAAGTATTTAAGCAGTTGTGGTGTGTTATAGTAATTTGAGTATTTGGGGTTTATAATTCCCACTCTTTGCTTGAGAGCTCAGTTCTTATATATCCAATAGTTTCATCAAAATACCTCATAATCAAAGGCAAAAGGAAATATTACTGCATAATCAAGTTACCAGGAACATCAAGCAGAAGAAGACAACTTTTGACAAAGATAACTAAATCTAAGTATTTGGTTGAGTTAAAGAAAGCTAAGTGTGCAAAAATTGAGTGATTAGAAAGCTGTATAGAAGGACATACCACAGGAGATGCATCTTCTGGAGAATCGGTTTCAGCTTCCATGTTGCAGGCCTCACCAACTCAACAGAGGCTGCAGTTGCATAAAAAGTATTGGTGATCTTGTATACTGTTCTTTCACTTTCGTATCCTGAAGCACTATAGTTGTACCTCACTTCGTTTGCTCTGTCAGAACTTGGTTAATTCCAATCTAAACTCAGACTTTGTGTATATAAGTGTGTGCATGTTTGTATTAATACACTTGGATTTCAGCATTACTAATTGCCACAACAGTGACAGTGCCACTTGTAATATGGTCCTGCTCATAGATTAGTCACATGAAAAATTAATCAATTTCTATTTTTTTATTATCAACACTTCTAGTCAGACAGCGAAAGCAAGCATAATCATTTATCCTTATTAAGTTGGCTTTTGTGGAGTTAAGGATCCTGATATGAATAGGAAAATAAATGTTTGAAGGTTATTTCACAACTCTTAAAATAGTAAAATAATCTTAATAAAAATTAATTTTTATATTTTTAGAAGAAAAAGAAAGTAAATAATAATAAAAGATACTGTCAAATGATAATAAAAAAAATTAGTGTCAAAATATCAGTATCCATATAAATATGAATGTGTTGGGAATTCAAGACTATATTATTCACTAATCATCGATTCTGATACTACTAACTAGTTTTTGAAAAAAATTTATAAAATAGTTGTTCAGTTTGAATAATTTTGAACAAAAGTTGGCAAGTGAACGGGATTGTGATCTCCAAATACACTACTGTTGTAAAATCAGATTAAACCAGTGCCTGATGTAGAATAATTTTCAAATAAATTTGTTTTCATCAAACTTTGTTGATTGATTAAAAGTTTTATTTACCCGGATATTAAGTTTTTTAGTATTTTATTATAGTATAAATTTTTATATTAATATTAAGTTATTTAGTATTTTATTTAAATAAATTAATATAAACGTTATTTAAGATATACTAAATATGATATTAGTTTGTTTTCCATTAAAAACATTCTAAGATATTTTGTATGTTTTTAGGTTGTGTTGAGGGGATGAGATATGAAGGAGAGGGAAAAGAATTGATTGATGTGACATATTAAAAAAACTTTTAATAGATAAAAGAATTAGATTATCAAAATGTCCTATGGATAAAAGTAATATTAAATAATATATAAATGATTTAGAATTATTTTCACAAATTTTATTGAATGATTAAAATTATAAAATAAATTCTTTATAAAAAAAATGAATAACACAATATATTTGGTTTGAAAATAAATTTAATATGTAAGGTGAAAAATAATTTATTCATAGAGATTTTATTTTATTTTTAACAGTAATTATAAAAGTAATACATTTTTATTATAACCATAATAATTTTTATTTGTGTTATTAATCTTTATTATGTTGTTTTCATAATAAAGAGAAATAAATAAATCACGTATAAGGAAATTGAGATATGAAGATATAATTTTATAAATTGGAGTCCGTTATCCTCTAATCTCACCATGTATAAGAGGATTGCATTTGAAATGAATCTTCCTAATCATTACTTGACATCACCTTTTATCACCCCAAATGAATAAGGTGATCACCTGTGTAGTCTTTGTTGAAGGTAAGATAGACTAAGTTTTAGAATATTGATCTCTATTAAAAAAATGTAAATTTAATTTTATTATTTTAATTTATAAATGAATTAAATGAAATTGATATAATTATTTTAATTTGAGGAAGTTTTTTTTCATATAATCATTGATTTTTCAAATTTTTAATTTTAATTTGTATATAAAGTAATTTTAACTTTGAAAAAAAGTTAATTTTATCTTTCATACTTTTTCTTTAAATCCATTCCGCATAAATGTTCAAAGAAACTTCATGTCTAGTATTGATTGTCGTAAGTAATTACTAGGAGACATAATGCTCGTTAAGTCATAATGTTTCTAATTGATTGCTTTGGAATATGTACAAAGATTATTACATAGTTTTTTTTTTTATTAAAATTTCTAGAAAAAGGGAAGAAAATACAGTAAACTTCTTTATATTAAAATTAATTTATAGCCAAGTTAAAAATAAAAATTTAAATAAATTTAAATGAATGAACTTGGCGATATTAGTTTATTTACAAACTAATTTTAATTTACGAAAAAACTCATTTGATTTTCTTGTACTGGAAAATTTTTATGCGTATATTCCTCCAAAAATATCCATATTCATGAATCATGATGTTAGCAGTGCTTCAGTGATATAGCACGTGGGTATGAATAATTGGCTCCGAATTTATGACATTAGCGGCGTCTTAAATATGAATCGTGATCACTGATCAGGAATTTCTACTCAAAGCTGTGCTGGAATTTTGGGTATTGAAACCATGATACCAACCGTTAGTTCGTATTGAAACTGTGAATTTAATGTGTTTTTTCTTTTACTATTCTCTGGTCGAACATTAAAAATATACTAATAATTAAATTTTTTAATGTATTTTAAAAATTTTCTGTTGAATATTAAAAATATATTATATTAATATTGAATTTTTTAATATATTTTAAAATGTTAAAATCAACAATGATCATGTTATTCTAAAGACACTAAATAAATAAAAAAAAACAAAAATCTCTGTCAAAAAAATCCAAATTCATATTCACAAATGGTATATCCTATTGTAAATAGGATTTATTTCTATTTTACTAAATTATTATTTGGTAAAGTGTAATGTGTTATCTCATTATTTATTAAAATTGATAGAAGATTACATGTTTTTTTAAGATATAAGATTAATTTATAGAGTTAGATTTAGTTAGATTGAGTTATTTAAAGAGATCTAGATTTATTCTATCATTTACAATAAGATTTTATTTTATTTTTATATATAATATTCACATTGTGAGAAACTATGTTAGATATCGACATAGTTAAGATATAGATTTAAATTATAATATATAATTACTAGAAATTTTTATATTATATAACATTTTAATTATAAATTTGTTAAAAATATTTATAAAAAAATTTATTTTTATGATTTTTTTAAAAATTTTAATTGACAGATAATTTTTTTTTAAATAATTATTTCTTGTAAAATTATAAAAGTTTGCCCGTATTTTTTACATTATTTTTTTTTTTAAAATATTTTATACAAAATATTTTTAAAAATTAATTGGTAAGAAGTTTTTACAATTATTTCATAAGAAAATTTATAAATATTTCTTAAAAAGATTAAAAATAAAATTGTAAAAAACTATGAATTTTTTAGTAGTAAAAATAAATTTCTCCAACGAATATCATTTCTATTACCTTAATAAAATCTAGAATAATTTAAAAAAAAAAATTAAACTTAGAATTTGTTTAATCAAAATTTTAAATTTAATAATTTCTTTTGATTTTAAACAATTTATTATTATCACTTAAGTTATACACCTTCTTAAATTGTATACAAATATGATCGGTGAATTGTAATTTAGGAATTAAAAAATATAGTTTCATAATTATTGGAAATAAAAAGGAATAGTTTCCTCAACTAAATATTTTATTTTTAATTAAATTTTGTCTTAAGTTATGTTTAATGTTTCTTAACTTAAGTTGTCCTAACCAAGAACGGTTCATGGGTTTAGGAGGTTTACAACAAATTTAAGAATGAGACATTTTTATATCCTAATAAAATAATTTATTTTAAAATATATTATAATTTTATTCAAAATTTACTTTTTAATTTTTTATGCAAAATTATCTATTAAATTGTTATAATTAAATTCATTTAATATTATTTTTTAATAAATAATTTATTGAGACATTGTTGATCTTAAATAAGTTTTTCTTATTTTTATTTTTGCAAACTTTCTTTCAATTGAAGCAATTGATACTATAATTGTTAACTTCATTCTATAATTATAATTATATATATATATATATATATATATTTGAAAAATATTTTTTTATAATTAAGAATGTTAATTGGTATATTATTTTCCAATTCTATAATTTCCATTAAAATATTTAATTATGAAAATAAATCCAATCCATCAAGATTCAACAAATTATCATGTTTCAAAGGTTTTCAAGGTTCAATTATTTTTTTTTTAAAAGTATAAAATTTAGTGACTATAATTGTTTACCACTAAATAAAAAACCAAAAATATCTTCATATATTTTGAATTGTTCAAATCTAATTTGAAACGTGATAATTGCTTTATCTAGACTGTACAAAAAATAATTAATTTTAAATGATTCTTGATGATATTTTACAATTTTATTCTCAACATTTTCATCAATTTTTTTCTTTCTAGGACTAATTCATTTTTTACTAAACTTAGGGTCTATATTCATTTCAAAAGCAATTTTTGGGACATTATTTATTGGGAAGCAAGCATATCTGAATAGTGAAAAATAGAAAAAATAAAAAAGGAACAACAATATAACAAATTTTATTTTTTGTTTTTTTAACTTTTTACCTGAAATAAAACAATGTCGCACTGAAAATAAAGAAATTCCAACTAATACCACTTGAAATATAGATAATGTGAGTAATGACGAATTATAATGGAGGAAGAGGAAGGCTAGACCCTTGAATTTTATAATATATAATTTAGATTTTTTTTTTAATTTTAATATATTTTACATATTTGGTACTCCAAAACTTTTTAATATCTATATATAGATTTTGACACCTTCAACATATTTGTTAAAGATCCTCCATTGACAATAACACACATGCACAATACATAAGAGATGAGAATAAGCTAATGAATGTTGACTAATGTGTTAAACTAAACTACTCAATTAATATTTAAGAAGCGATGAAAACATGATCATTAGTAAGGGTAAGGATCTACTTGAAGGACTTGGAGGACTTATGACGATGGCTAGAGCATGGAAACAATCCTAAATTAGTTTTTGTACAAATGAGGTTTACATGAAGAAGAAAACTAAGAGTCAATGAATAGAATCATTAGAAGAGAAGTGAAGGAGAAAAAAAAAAGAAAAAGATAAAAATCAGAATTAATTAGTAAAAGAATAAAGATAACTACTATTTTCCTAAACAAAATTATATTTATTGAAAAAATTGTTAATTTATTAAATATAACTTTAAATAATAATAAATCTTATTGAACTGTTTAGTAATATAATTTTGACTAGAAAGTTCTGTTGGATAACAAATATATATATATATATATATATATATATATATATATATATATATATATTTTTTTTATAATATTATTTTATATAAAAAATATATATATATATATATATATATATATATATATATATATTTACATAATTTTTTCATCAAATTATTGGATAAAAATAAGAAGAAAAAATTAAATAAATTTATGTATAAGTTAATTGTTGAAATTTTATATATTATCTAAATTTTTTATTTTTAGTTTTTTTTTATATAAACGTTAAGTTATAAATATTTTGTATTTTTAGAAATTTGTATGAAAAAAATGATGGAAAATTTTATTTAGTATTGAGAATCTTTTAGCTGTATGATTTGATTTGATTATTGTGTAAGGGGATGATGTGGACGGTGGAGGTGGGTAACGATACCAATCTGTGTCCCACGGATGAGGTGTATTCCAAGCTGGATAAGTTTTTCCCACAAAAACTTTAAGGAATTGCTTTGTCTGCTATCCAACATAGAGAACTGCAAATGGGAAAAGGTGGTTGGTTTCTTTCTCTCACTATTGTCATTTTGTGATGATTTGCATGAACCACAACAAAAGAAACAATCATTTTCAGACCGACCACAGGCTGAATTATTAGGACATCCTTAGCCGCCCATACGTCAATGGTTGGAATCTTATTACAAGTGGGTTTGGGCATTTACTCTGTTAATCAATTATTATTTGCAAAGAAAGGAGTTGCGTTTCTACCCAAAATGTGTTTTGCTTTTTGGATAAACTACACTTCTTATTCTCTCACAACTGATGTAGATAGCTTCCTCACTACTCTAACTCAAGTTTCGAATGTATATACTATACTCCCTTTTAATAATTTGGGACCAACTATAGTTTATATTTAGAACTTGTAAATAGAACAAAGAGGCTCACTACTGCGGTATTGTTATGTTCTCCCATATCCCTTAATCATGATCACTCGGAATAACATGCATGTCATCGACTATGTTGTCGACATTTACTTGAACTACTCTTGATGAAAAGGATGTTGTCTTAACCATATCTAGAGAGTCATCATCATAAGTTCCATGTATATTTTTTCCTTCCAAGACAAATGACCATTTATGATTAGAAAGATTAATGAAAATATATTTGTATTGCCTGGTATGTCATAACAAATGGTTCATCCATGTAACCAAACTTGTTAAGATCGACCAAAGTAAACCTAACCTCATCATTCCTCACACTCGTATTGACATCAATCCATGTACACTTCATGACCGACACTTTAAATGTCACGTAGTCAATTTCCTAAATGTCTTCTATCATTCCGATGTAACTCATAAATGCTATTATGAGATTTTTATCTCTTGAATTAACAAAATGCATAGTCTTAGTTTCAATGGTAACCCCATTGTTTTGATCTCTACTTTTGTCATCTTCTACTTTTGTATAGAAACAAAAGTTGTTTATATAGTACCCACTGTAACACCCTTTTCAGGACGTCACTTGTAACATTCAAAACCATACAACTCTGATACCATCCTAATGAAATAGGAACTTCTAAAAACTTTTATTTCATAAATGACCTGTCAAAGTTTCATTCGAATAAAACCTTAATAAAATCTCAAAAGATTTGTCTTCAAATACAAATGTTTAACTCGAAAGATCTAAAAGTTCGTCTCATTAAAAATAACAACAAAATGCAAAATGGTTCCAAACTTTAAAATCTCCCAAAGTGAATTCTCGATTCGACTCCTCACATCGGTGCATCTCCAACCATATTTGTATCAACAACTGGTCTCATATAACACAAGTTATACAATGATCGCACAACCACAAACAACATGCAAGGATGAGCTAACCAGATAAAACGTTATGTAACAGTACATTTCCATCATACAACTCAACAAACATGATCATAAACATGTTCATAAACTCAACCAAGTGATATTACCACCAAGTATAACAATCAAGCATGTCTTCCTTTCATAACCACCCATTACTTTTCCTAGACACCAACACCTCTTTTAAAAGGTCTTTCCCCTATATTTCCACAAGACTTACAAGCAACAACTCTGCTTGCTCACCAAAGCCTTCGGTCAGAGCACTCTTGCTAAGCTCATGTCAAAAACTTATGGCCGAAAGAAACTATTTTACCCGACTGACCAAAGCCCTCTGGGTAAAAAAACCAATCTGACTTTACGGTTACGAGAGAATACATACACCACCATAACATATATACATACATGTCTATCATACCTCATCATCATAAGATTAACCATACATCATCATCATATCATAACTCAAGCATTATTTCTTTTCACTTAAGGGTTTTAGCTTATAACTCACTAAAAATTCTGCACTAAATTAAACAAAAACAACAACCATAATTCTGCAACAAATAATACATAAACAACAAATTTTTTAAAATAATAACAACACCATTTTTAAAAACAACAACAACTCCCAATTCTTAAAACAATAACAACACCATTTTTAAAAACAACAACAACTCCCAATTTTTAAAACAACAACAACAACACCAAATTTCTAAAACAACACGAATATCCACTTTTTAAAACAACAACAACATCAAATTTATGAAACAACACCAACATCTAATTTCTAAAACAACAACAACAATTTAATTTTAAAACAACAACAACATCCAATTTCTGAAATAACAATAGCATTTTAATTTTAAAATAGCAACAACATCAAATCTCTGTGAAGTTTATGATGGTCCAAGAAGCTGGGAATTCAAGGGACATGAAGTGCATAGATTAGAGCACATTTGAAGAATAGTTCTTAAGAAAATTAATTTATGTTTCTATGTTTTTGGGCTTTGAGCTTTCGTTTAGAAATTAATTTATGTGTTTTAATGTTTTGGGCTTAAGCTTTCTTTTAGGGTTTCTAGGTTTTCTTAAACTTATGTGCCTATATAGAGGTTTCTAGGTTTTTAGTCATATTGAATTTTATTTCATTGAAGAGAAGATTCTCTTTGTTCTTGACTTAGGCCTTAGGTTCTTATCAAAGATTGACATCTTTAGGATGAATCTCCCTTGACTTATCAATCTTATTGATTGTGGTGTCTCTATTATCGGTTCTTATCAAAGGGTGATCTCTTTATGGTGAATCTTCCTTTACTTATCAATCTTGGTGTATACTATTGCTGTTTATTTCCTTATTCTTTATTTGATTTTCTGGTTTATATTTTAGAAGAAACTCAAATTCAGAAATGATTCAAATTCAAAAATGATAGAAATATTTCCTGGATAGGATCGTATCATTTTGGTATCAGAGCCAATTCTAGTATATAAAGAAAATCCTAAAATTCTTGAATGTTTGATCTTATCTTATATCTTATTTTTTTGTCATATAAAGAAAATCTTAAAATTCTTGTATGTTTGATTTTATCTTATATTATATCTTATTGTTGCTGTCATATAAGAAAACTCCTCAAATTATTGAATGTTTGATCTTATCATATCTTATATTTTATTTTTCTATCATACAAAGAAAATCCAAAGTTTTTGAAAATTTTGTTCAATTTCTTGTTCTGAAATTCTTGAATAACATAGTGGTATATTATTTGTTCGTCCTTGTTTTTCCTTTTAGATTGAATTTTTTTGCATTTGATTCGTAGAAATTATAAGTTTTTGTGTTTTATGTTCCAAATAATTATTATAAGTGCAATTACGTTGTTTTACATGAGTTTTGGTGTTTGAACTACAAAATTCATTAAAAAAAATATAGTGGATCCAAATACAAAAGAAAAGGAAAAGGAAGGGTTCAAAAGCAAAAAGAAAATTATAGAGTTCAACAAAATTATTATGTTGCACTGTTGCTTATGATTGCTAATCTACTGAATTATTTTTAGTCAATTTCTTAGTGTCTCTTCGATGTTTCATTTAAATATTTTCGGTAGTCCTTTTATTGTTTCTAGCTTTAATTGTTTTATGTATTTAAATTTTCTTAAAATTTTTGTCTAGAGTCTCTTTATTTTTGGCCTTTTGAGTTAAGTTTTTAGATTTCCTTACGTTTTTCACACTAATTATTTACTCTTTGTTAAGTTATTGGAGTTGTTTACCAAGTGCTAAGAAAATTTGAGTGGTAAAAGGCAAGAGAGTATATTCAATAATAAAACCTACAAGTGTGATACAAAAGTGGTTTTAGAGTGAGGTTCTAAATATATTTTATCGTATTTATTTCATTACTTTTTTGCAAGAATATGTATACTTCACCAAAAGAGTGATCCTCTTTCACCTAAAACCATAACAAATAATTGTGGCACTTGAGAAGTTAAACACACAAATGGCTCAATTACAACAAAACACTCAACAATAGTTTGAGAGGCTTCAAAAGTCCAATGAAGAGGTCAACGAAAGATTTGAAGAAGTGGAAAGAAGGAGAAGAAGACATGATGTTTCAGCTCATTCATATTATCACATGGAAGAGGATCTTGACTTTATGAAAAGGAGAGACAAAAGAATTCATAGGAATAAGAGAGTAGAGGAACATGATTTTTTAGCAATAAGAGGAAGATTTATTTATGATGAAAGGGAAAATCAAAATACCACGAGGGATAAGTTGATGAAGAATATTCAAATTCGTAAGTTTAAGGGAGCCAATGATTCAAAAGCCTAACTTGCTTGGGAGATGAAGCTTGATCACATTTGGATTTTGAATGATATGCCATGAATTGGTGGAATCAAATCACAGTGGACATAGCTAGAATGAGAAGATTACAAATTTCTTTATGGGAACAATTAAAGGTAGCTATGAGAGAGAGATTTGTGCCTCTTTATTACAAAAAGGAGATCTTCAACAAGTTACAAAGACAAGGCAATAAGAGTGTTGCAGAATATGTCCAAGAGATGGAGGTTACATTGATGAAAACTGAAGTAGTGGAAACACCTAAGGCTATTATAGCTAAATTCTTGAATGGATTGAATAGGAAAATTCAAGATGTGGTGGAGATGCAACACTATTAAACTTTGGAGGATCTTATTCACCAAGCAACTAAAGTAGGAAAACAACACAAAAGGAGAAGCTTTTATAAGAAATCATCCACCTCATGGAGAGATAAGGAGAAATTTAAGGAGAGAGCTACTTCTACCAAACCAAAAGAGAAAGACTCTTCAAATGATAAAACCAATTCTCAAACTAATGATGCTTTTTCTTCACATTCAAGCTCAAATAAATGTTTTAAATGTTTGGGAAAAGGGTCATATAGAAACTCAATGGCCTAACAAAAGAGCCACGGTGTTGTTGGAAAGTGGAGAGACCATTAGTGAATCATGAGCTCATGAGTCTTCTAATAGTGAAGAGGAGGAATATGAGTATGAAGAACCACCTTTGAAGGGAGATCGTTTGATAGTTAGAAGGTTGTTAGTAAGTGTGAATAAGGAGGAGGATGAAAGACAATGCAAATATATTTTCCATTCTCGATCTTTGATTATGAGAAAGGTGTTCTCACTTATCATTGATGAAGGAGGTTGTACAAACATAGCAAGTAGAAGGTTAATTGAAAAACTTGGGTTGGAAACATCTATACACCTTAAACCTTATGCTTTTCAATGGCTAAGTGATGATGGAGAATTGGTGGTGGATAATCAAGTGAATATTACCTTCATTAGGCAATTATATAGATGAAGTGGTATGTGATGTGGTACCTATGGAGACGAGCTGCTAGTTGTTGGGAAGACCTTGGTAATATTATAGAAAAGTGACACATGATGGTCTATCCAACAAATATTCTTTCTTGTTTAAAGGGAAAAATGTGCCCCTAACACCTTTATCACCTAGAGAGGTTTGTGAGGACCAAATAAAAATAAGAGTAAAAAGAGAGCAAGAGAGAGAAAAAGAAAGAGAGAAAACAAGAGTGGGAAAAACAAAACAAAAAAAAAAAGCAAGAAAAAAGGAAGTAAATTTGAAAAATCAAAGAGTGTAAAAGCCTTTTCTTAAGAGAAAAATAAGTAAAAAGAGTGTTAGTGAGAAAACAACTCTTTTATCTACTTATGTCTAACAATATTTGTTTGTCTTCTGTACAAGTTTCTTTGTCTTTAGGTATGGAGCGATTTCTTACGGAATATGAGGATGTATTTTCTAAAGACATTCCTCAATGTTTAAAGAAACAATTCAGAAGCAACTTCTTTAGGTATGCCTAACAATAACATGGATCTCATTCCAAGGGCATCCCTTCCTAACAGGCCAACCTATAGGAACAATTCAGAAGAGACTAAAGAAATACTAAAGCAATTTGAGAAACTCATGGAAAAATGATGGGTTAGAGAGAGTTTGAGTCCATGTGTTATGTTGGTCATCCTTGTTACTAAAAAAGATGGATCATGGAGGATGTATTGTAGAGCCATCAACAATATCACTATAAGGTATCAACATCTTATTCCTAGACAAATGACTTGCTTGATGAAATGCATGGTGGCTATTATTTTTCAAAAATAGATTTGAGAAGCGGTTATCACCAAATTAGGGTAAAAGAGAGATGAATGGAAAATTGCTTTTAAAACTAAATTTGATTTGTATAAATGGATGGTTATGCCTTTTAGACTAACTAATGTACCTAGTAAATTTATGAGGTTAATGAACCATTTGTTGAGGGACTTCATTGGAAAATTTGTAGTTGTATATTTTGATGATATCTTGATATATAACAAAACACTTGATGCACACATGAGGGATGTAAGGGAAGTTTTAGAAGCACTTAGGAAAGGGAAATTGTTTGTCAATATAGAGAAATACATTTTTTGTACACATGATTTTGTTTTCTTAGGGTTTGTAGTTTGCTCTAAAAAGTGCAAGTTGATGAAGAAAAGGTTAAGGCCATTAAGGATTGGCCCATTCCTAAGAATGCAAGTGGGGTAAGAAGTTTTCATGGTTTGGCTAACTTCTACAGGAGGTTTGTCAAGGATTTTAGCACCATAGCATCCCCAAATGAAATTATTAAGAAATATGTAGGTTTTAAATGGGAAAAAGAATTAGAGGCTTTTGATAATCTCAAATACAACATTACATATGCTTGTATCTTAGCTTTATCAAATTTTGAAAAATCTTTTCAAGTAGAATGGGATGCTTCTAATGTTGTATAATAGGTGTTTTATTGCAAGAAGGACATCCTATAACTTCTTTTAGTGAAAATTTGAAAGGGGCAGTAGGAAACTATTCTACTTATGATAAAACGTTATATGCCTTATGTAAGATCCAAGAAATTTAAATAATTAAATAATTCATTATTTAATAAATGCGGGTAGTAGAAGTCTTTATGGCATTTAATGTTAATTGTTGTGATATGAAAAAATACTAGTTCAAGTGGTTGTACTTTGGTTGTGTGAGAGGACTTGGGTTCGAGTCCTATGTGTGTCAATTATGTGTTGTTTGATTTATGATTAATTTTAATAATATGCATGATTATGTTGAGTGATAACATAATTATAGAATTATAGAAATTATCATGAAACATGAGTGGTTGAATTGGTTGTGCACTTGAGTTATGATTCCATGGTTGTGTGTTCAAACCTAGTTACAATTTCGCCTATTCTGAAATATACAAGGTATGAATGTATACTTGCCATGAATTTTTGTGATCATTGTGATGTGAATTGAGGGGGGTTTTATTGTTTTGATACAATATGATTAAACCCTTATGAGATTGCGTGAAATTATGGGGTTTTGTTGTACTGTTGTTAGTTTATGGAGCAATTTAGTATTTTGGTGGTCAATTTGGTGTTCAAATCATACGCATAAGGTTTGTATTCTGTGATGAATTGCTTAGTATAATGGAATGTGGTTTTGGGGCAATGCGTTTGGTTTCTGCGTGCATGATAGGGAGAAGGTCTGCTATTCTCGCTCAAGCTAACTAGGCTCGCCTAGGCGAGAATAGCAGAAACGTAAACTTTTATTGTTTGCCAGCATCTCGTTCAGGCGAGAGTAACTCACCTCAGCGAGGAGTCGCGTAGTTGTGTGGTTGTGTTCAAGCATCTCTCTTAGGCGAGGAGCCCATGTTTTGGGCGGATGAGCATCTTGCACGGGCGAGTGGTTCATGCCCAAGCGAGAAATCGTGAATGGACGCATGCTGTTGATCGACTCGCCGCCTAGACGAGGGAAATTGTTTTTGAGCGAGGAATGATCTCGCCCAAGCGAGACCTCGCGTTAAGCCTTTGAAGCACACTCGCTCAGGCGAGGAAGATTAACTTAAGCGAGAAGGCCTGGTCGCTAAAGCTAAAGTTTCTAGCCCAAGTGAGTTTAGTGCAGTTTGTGTGTATTGTTGTATGCATTGATGCGAACATGGATAAGAAGATGTTGTACCATGAGCGGGTAGGTTCATGGATGGTGGTAACATGTGATGGTATGAGTGGGGAGGTTCATACCTAATTACTCTCCTGTGGGGATACGAGCGAGGTAGGCTAGTATGTTCCGTGCTCATAGTTGAGAGATGCTGCGTGCGGGGAGGTACGTAGCTGGTGGATCACATGTGTTGGACTACGGGTGGGCAGGTCCGTAGAGTAGGACTACGAGCGGAGAGGTTCGTAGAGGCAGGACCACAAACGGACATGTTCATGTGAGCATCATAAATCTTGTGTCCATGGCTGATTTTGTTGTTGAATTGGTGGTTGAAAAGCCTTGGGGGTATTAAATATTTGATCATGATCTAGCTATGATACTATAATTGGGTGTATTCATATTATTTGCTTGATATGTTTATTATATTCTTTTGAGCTCACCCTTTCTGTTTGTGCTTGGCGATGATCGTGTAATTCTTTACACGGGAGCAGTTGATGATATAGGTGATGCTGCTAACACCTGAGACGGAGAGAGGGCTAGCTTGGGGATTTTGAGCTAGGAATTTCTTATGATTTTTTTTTCATTGTTTTGTCGGATTTTGGAACTTGTAATAAAATTACTATTTTAGCTTTATTTAAATTATGGCACGATTATTAATGTTTTAAATTTTCCCGCGTTTTGGGAGTAATAAAGTACAACATTTGAATTTATTTATTGATTTATTTTAATTAAGTAATTTTCAGTAGGGATGTTACACCTTAGTGAGAGCTTTGCATACTTGGCAATATTATTTGCTTCCTAAGGAATTTGTTTTCATAGTGATCATGAATGCCTTAAATATCTTACGAGCCAAGATAAACTCAACAAGAGACATGCCAAATGGGTAGTTATTATTGAACAATTTCCTTATGTTATTAAGCATAAACAAGGCAAATCAAATGTAGTAGCTAATGCATTATCTAGGAGACATGCATTATTATCCATGGTTGAAACTAAAATGCTTGGTTTTGAATTGTTAAAAGAATTGTATTCTAATGACCGTGATTTTGGTAATATTTATAAAGATTGTGAAAATGGAGCTCTTAAAGAATCTTATAGGCATGATGAATTTCTTTTTAAAGGAACAAATGTGTGTGTGCCTAAAAGTTCAAAGAGAGAATTATTTGTCAAAGAAACTCATGGGGGATTAATGGGACATTTCATAATTCAAAAGACATTAGATATGTTGCATGATCATTTCTATTGGCCTTGTATGAAACATGATGTGCATTTTTTTTTTTTGTGATAGATGCCTTGTAAGCGTGTTAAATCTAAGTCTATGGATCATGGGACATTTATGCCAATATATGTTTCTAACTCTCCTTGGACCGATATATCTATAGATTTTGTTTTGGGTCTTCCAAGGTCCATAAGAGGAAAAAAATTATATTTTTGTTGTGGCTAACAGGTTCTCGAAGATGGCCCACTTCATTTTGTGCCACAAGATCGATGATGCTAATCATGTGGTCAACTTATTTTTCAAGGAAGTGGTGAGACTACATGGCATTCCAAGGAGTATTGTATTGGATAGAGATGTGAAATTTGTTAGCCATTTTTGGAAAATGTTATGGGGTAAGTTAGGTACAAAACTACTCTTTTCTATAACTTGTCATCCTCAAATGGATGACCAAACCGAAGTGGTAAATAGAATTTTTTCTCAACTTCTTAGATAGTTTGTAAATAAGAATTTCAAAACTTGGGAGGAATGATTACCTCGTGTGGAGTTTGCGTATAATAGAGTAATTCATTATACTACTTAAGTGAGTCCTTTTGAAGCAGTATATGGTTTTAATCCTCTAACTCCCTTAGATTTATTGCCTTTACCTAATATTGATTCTATGATTAACAAAGATGGTCTTGCCAAAGTTACTTTGGTTAGAAACTTGCATAAGGATGTAAATGCCTAAATAGAAAAGAAGATGAAAAAGTTAGCTTCTAAGGCTAACCAAGGGAAAAAGAAGGTCATGGTTGAACCTGATGATTGACTGTGGGTTCACTTAAGGATGAAAAGGTTTACTTTAGAAAGGAAATATAAACTCCTGCCGAGATGTGATGGCCCATTTCAAGTTCTTAAGGAAATTAATGATAATGCTTATATTATTGATCTACCTGTAGATTATGGTGTAAGTTCTAGTTTCCATATTAATGATTTATCCCAATTTTATGATCATGGTCCATTAATGTTTATATTTCAGAAGAAATTCAAAGTTAGAAACGATTGTAGTCTTTCCTAGATAGGATCGTATCACTCTTTCTCTTAAACTCTTACTTTGAATTTTATTTTCATTTACAATAACGTAGAAAGAGAGACATAGAAAACAAGCTCAATGATTTTTTTTAAAACATGTAGATTAATTAAAGCTTAACTATTTATTTGATACACACTATCAAGCGTAATTATCTTCAGTTGTTTACTTAATATATAATCTATCATTTGAATATTCCCTATTAGATAATATTTGCAAAAAATGTAAAGAGATCTTAATAACATAATTCAACCATCACTTCTTTCTTTTTGTGTTTTTCCATAATTTCACACTTATTATCATTATTATTATTATTATTATCATCATCATCATTATTATTATTATTATTATTTTATTTTTATTATTATTATTATTATTATTATTATTATTATTATTATGCATAAGAGTAAACTAATATTTGAAATACCCGAAGACCTTAGATATATGATTGATTATAAATATTCAAGTCACTCTTTAATGAAACAATGATAGAGATGAAGTACACGACATTTCCATTTGGTAATATTAGATGTTAGTATTAACTAGGGATGACAAAAATACCCATGCTTGTGGATATTTGCGGGTAAAATCCACTGCGGATAGTTGATACTCATGGATATTTATTACCTACGAGTAATGGGTTACCCATTGATGTGACCCCAACAAGCCCAACATCAAGCCAAGGTACACCTTTAAGCCCAAGCCCATCAAAAGGCCCAATAACAAGGGGCATGCTAAAAAAGATCCAATTGAGCTTCATTCAAGATGACCCAAACCCATATGGGCTTCTCACACTCTTCACATGGGCCAAAGAAGATGTGAAGATTTGAAGAGGTGTATCAAAGAGCAGTAGAATAGCAATAAGATTGGCCCATTGTTTAGGCCTTATTTTCTAGAATAATAAGTCAAACAATGTCTAGTTGAATTGCTAAAATTGGGCTTGACTAAACCCAATAGGAGATTTGGCCATGAGCTACCAAAGGTCCAAGGTAGACTAAGTGGAAGTCAACATTTCTTCTTACACCTCACGGATCCAAGGGCTAGGAATGCTCCCTCCTTTTCCATGGCATCATCCAATGGTCGTGAGCATTACTCCTTCTCTAAGCCATCTTCCACGGCCAAGATTGAATGTCTTTCTCATCCAAAGGCTAAAAGTGCTTATGTGTATTTACTTTCATATAAAAGCCTAAACTTTAGGCTATTGTAATCACTCTTGAATTTTAAGCAATAGATGCCTAGTGTTGAGAGTACTCCACTCCTATTGCCTTTGGAGAGTCACTTAAGCTAGAAGATTGAATCATCTCCTCTAGCCACCTTTCTCTATCTTCTCTAAGATAGAGTTCATTACTCACTTTTCACTCCAAATTCCGAGAACAACCTTCATCATTCACCTTGCTTCAATTAACCCACACTCTTCCATGGAGCTCTCTTCTTCACCTTCATCCAAGGGGTTCCACCACCAATTAAAAGTAAAAAATAAAATAATTTGAAATTCATAAGTCATGTCTAAGTTAGGTTTTCCTCTTCTGCTCAATTGAATAACTCTGACTAGGTTTAGTGCAGCTTCATTCCAAAAAAATAGTTACTTTCTTCTCATCTCATTTTAACGCCTCATTCGAAAATTTGGTTTAATTCCACATTCATTCACCTTCCTATTCAAGCTGTTAGTGATTAGGTCTACATCTATTTACGTGCATGATGTGACTGCGTTGCTTCACTGTGTCTGCATTGCTTGCTTCACCTTTAAAAGGTAAATTTTTTCTTGCTTCACTGCGTTACTTGCTTCACTACATTCCTTGCTTCACGCCAAATTTAAATTAAAAAATAGAAACAAATATTGCATGAATGGATAGAAAAGTGGGGTCCGTTGGTAGTCAAATTGTGGGATGAATGAATGAGTATGGTAAATGTTGCATGTATATAATATGATGTATGGTTATTGTATTATTTTATTAATTTTTAAAGAAAAGTGATGCATTTTAAGTTCTAGTGACAATGACATTAAATAAAACCATGTATTATTTTATTTGTTTTTAAAAAATTTTAGTTCCATGTCATTATATAATGTGGTTTTTTCATGTATCGAGTGCTTTTTATGGGATTTCACCACCAATCCAATTTTTATTGATATTTCTTTCTCTCTATTCATTGAAAATTCATGAAAATATTTTAGGAAAAAAGTTGCAGTTTTGAAAATGCTTTGTCTTACCTTTTGCCAAGAAAAAATATGTGGTTTTTAATTAATTTGTCTCTCAATTGTAGGATTTTCTAACTATACTCATCCTCACTTCATCTCAATTGTGACCAATATCAATATCCATTCAAGAAACCTTTACTCCTATTCCTATGGATGATCAACAAGAACAAGAAAAATTTGAAGAACTAAATGTGGGGGAATCAAATCTGTAGGAGAAAAATGATGTTCCTATAAATTCAACTCCAGGTGAAACAAAAAGCTTTGCTCCAACTGTGAATTCAAGGAAGTTAATTTCAAATGTTTGGAATCATTTTAAGAGACAAAAAATATATGGAAATTGGAAAGTTGTGTGCAATTATTGTGAGAAAAGGCTTTTGGGTGATGGAAGGTGATAACGTTGTCGTTGACGCGATCAAATTAATACTACTTATCTATAACAACTTCAGTATTGTTAAGAAAGTAGTCAACAAAATAGTAAGGGTAAAGTAACCCAAAGTCGTCTCCCAACGAACACGGAATTGATTTTTAACAAGTTAGTTCTTATAAAACTATACAAGAGTTAGTCAAATAAAATTATAAAAATATGAAGGATAAAGATAAGAAGATAAAATAAGATATAAACAATAGTAAGGAAAATAGATTGATTCCATTGCTTTTTCAAAATAGATTCATCATCGGTTATCTAAAGATTATTGCTCAATTAAATTTAAAAACCCTTGGATTCATATGATCAACATGCATATAGATTTAAAATCATTACTTCTTACATGATTTAAAGATAAAAGACATAGATGAATGAAAACCTCAACAATAATAAAAAGAACAAAGAAGTTTAGCAATCCATGGAATACAAAAGAAGAATAGAGAGAAGAAAAGAGAGAGAAAGAAATTAGGCCCCCTAAGGGTTCCTAAATTCTGAAGTGCCGAGCTTGTCCCTTCTGCTTCTCCCTTGGTCTCTTTATATAGGAATTGGACTGAGTTTTTCTGTTGCTAAAATCTCTCAAATATCTTTTAAAATAAAGATAAAGATAAATATTCAAAGATATTTGGAGAGATATAAACTATTTGACAAATATAGTTGGTTAATAATTTATGATATAATTAAATAAATTAACTATTTAAATATATCTAATAAATTATCACCAAATAATATTTGTATTAATTTTCTAAATAACCCATTTTCAATTTTGTTGTCCAATTTTGCATAGAGATCCAAATATATCAATATTTGCAGTTAAACCCCTCTTGTTTGACCAGTCTTTGACTGTTTGACCAGGTTTGACCAGTTTGACTGTCCAATAGCAGACTGACACGTGGCAGCTCCTTCTCTCTCCAGAATTAGGGTTTCACTCTCACACTCTTCTCCAACAAAGATGCTACGTGATGACGACTGCGGCTGCCATTTTCCGGCGACGAAGATGCGGTAATGGAGGCACGCCAGTTTGCTTCGCGGAGGTGTGGCAGTTTCCATGGCTGTTCACGGTGGTGTGTTGTGCAAAGATGGAGGTGTTACTACTGCACCGCGAACGTGGACGAAGATCTGGTCGCAGGAAGAAGAAGATGGTGTGTTGCAGATGCAGCATGGCCGGAACTGGTGTAGGTGTTGTTTCGACGTTGATGGCGTAGCTTTAGTGAAGGTTCGTTCATGGTGGCCAACGATGCTGCAGTGGTGGCTCGCCAAGCATGGTGTTGGTGGCTGCTCGCCTTCACGTTTTTCGGTTCAGATGCACGATGGCTCGTGGTTTTTGGTAAACTTCAGGCGCGGTGGAAAGAAGCTTCAATGGTGGCTGTTCTGTGGTGTTGTACTGGCTCGCGAGCTTGGTTCGTGTTCATCAATGTGGAGAAGATGATGGAAGATGATGGTTCAGGTCGATGTGAACGGTGATTCTCCAGCGACGGCGAGTTTGATGGTGGTGGAGCAATGACTGCCAACGACGACTGTGAAAGATGGTGGAACTGTGGTGGCCGGAGGCGGCGGCGGATGTGATGATGTGTGAGATGGAGGAGATGATGATGTGGCAGTGTCTAATTGGTGTAGATGTGTTTGCAAGGATTAATGCCACGTGACTTGTTCTGGTTGGCCAATTTTAAAAGTTGTGGATTGCCACATGGCCTGATCTGAGTGAGTTGGGTTTAAGTGGTAGGAGGGGTGCAACTTAGTAGAAACTGGGGTGCAGAATAGGTTTTTGTGAGATCCATTTGGAAATAGGGGAGTGTATAAGTAAAAACTGGGGTGCAAAAGTGATTTTTCCAGAACTTGCTAATTTCAGCCTTATTAAAAGGTGTTTGTAATTTCAATCAATTTATTTTCCCACCTTTAAATAAGCTTAATCTTAACTTCAGCTGCATCAACAAACGTTAAAATATCCAAAAATAATTTATGTAGCTAAAAATCACTTTTTAAGACATTTTTATCACACAAGTTCAAATAACCTAATTATTAGAATTATCAATTACATAACTCTTTAAGCACATAAATTCAATTAAATATCCAGAATTAAACACTGAATGAGGGCAAAAATACGCACTCATCAGAAGGTAAGGTACATCGCATTTGCGAAATCATTTGAAGACTTGTAAGCTTCGAACAACACAGAACATCAAACAAGCATTTTTAAAAACTCATGAAGTAGAGAATGGAATCGTGGTTGTTTGGAACTATGTGTTTAATCAACAAACGACTAGGCATGCACTCCAAAAGATAATAATACTATATGAGTATCCAATGTCAATGGTTGATCACATTGGTTTTAAAGAGTTTTATGCTACTTTACAACCTTTATTCAAGGTGGTTTCTCAGAACTCTATAAAAAAGTGATATTATGAAGGAGTATAATGAAGAAAAAGAGAAAATGAAGTTACTACTGTCAAGGATTCAAAGTCGAGTTGCAATTACAACCGACATGTGGACTACTAGTAGTCAAAATAAAGGATACATGACAATAACAACTCACTTTATTGATAAATTATGGAGGCTAAAAAGTCAACTTGTGAGGTAATAACACTATACTACAATTTTTACATTAACATTGTTTTCTTGACTACCTTATTAAAATTTGGTCTTTCAAATTAGGTTTATGTATGTGTTTGCTCCTTATACTAGTTAAGTTCTTGCTGAAGTGTTGATTCAATGTTGAATGGATTGGAATCTAGATATAAAATTTTCTACTTTGACCATTGATAATTGCACTATAAATGATGCTATGATTGAACACATTTTAGATAAGATTTCACCTAGGTCTCTTATTTTTGGTGGCCAATTGATTCATATATGACGTTGTGCACATTATTGAATTTACTTGTGAAGGATAGTTTGTCCATAATTGGTAATGTCATTGAAAAGGTTATGTTGGCAAAAGCAGAAGACAAGTTTAATGTTAAAGCAAGATTTTCATGATGTCAAAGAAACTCAAAAGCTATTTAGAAGACAATATGAAGAACAAGTGTTTTATGTTTAAAGTTATCTTATAATTATTTTAAAGTGTTTAGAATAGCTTAGAATCAACAAGTTTGTAATCTTTATGATCCTCTTATTTTTGTAAAAAAATATTGTGATAATCGATTATCACTTAGGATAATCGATTATCTTAAGTAGAGTCCATTTTTTCAAAAACCCACTGGAATAATCGATTATCTCCCCAAATAATCTATTATTTGCTCAAACTTTTGTTTTTAGAAAATACACTGGAATAATCGATTATCCCTGGCAGTTTGAACATGATTTTTCAGTTTTTAACCAAAATTTTTAAAACCCTATTTAAATAATTGTATTGCCACTTCAAAAATTACCTTTTAGAGAGCCAGAGTCTCAGTGTCGTGTTTGCAAAGACGTTCTCTAAGTGTTCTTAAAAGTGCTTTGAAAAGCCTAACGTGAGTAGAGCGATAACGTTTCCTTCTAGGAGATTGAGTGTTGTTGCTGTTACTAGGAAACCTAGGTCAAGTTCTCTGTGTGAGTCAGGGAAAGTTACTTTCATCTCTTGTGTCTTCAAGTGACGTGTCTTATTATCTTATTATAATCCGATACTTTTAGTGATTGAGTTAATCTCTTTTTCTAAAGAGATTAACAACTAGACGTAAGATCTTTTTTATCTGAACCAGTACAAATATTTGTGTTAAATCTTCTTCCCTATCTCTTTATTTTATTTGTTGTTGCATTTAAAGGAACTAAGGTTTAAATTGAACAGTAAAATTTTGGAAAAATTTTTAAAGTATTAATTTTAATATTAAAACCAATTCACCCTTCCTCTTGGTTTTTGTCCAAACACTAATCATTCCATTGCACGTTTATAACAATTGATATCAGAGCTTGCTTTGATAGTTTTTCAAAACTTTCAAAAATTGTTGGACAAAATCAAATTTTTGCTGATGGTGTGTCTATTAATAGACCTCAGCTTTTTGCTGGTGAAAATTACCCCTTATGGAAAGTTAGGATGCAAATATTTTTGGAATCTGTTGATACGGGTATTTGGGATGCTGTGATAAATGGTTTGTTTGTTCCTGTTAATCTTGTTCATGATATGCAGGAACCAAATCCCCTTTCACAATGGACTGCAGATGAAAATAGACAGGCTCAATACGATGTTAAGGCTAGACACACTATTTCATCTACTTTGACCCTTGATGAATTTTACAAGATTTCAATCTGCACCAGTGCATGTGGGATGTGAGAAATTTTGCGAGTGACTCATGAAGGAAATGACAATGTAAAACGGGCACGCAAGAACTCCCTTATCCAAGAATACGAAATGTTTCGTGTAACATCCCGATCGGATATTACGAATTTAAATAAATAAAATAAAGAAAATATAAATATGTGTCATTTATTATAACATCATTTCCCAAAAACACGGGAAATTTAAAACTCTTTACTACATAATAAAGATAACTCTAAATTCAAATGTCTCAAAGTTCAATAAAATACCAAAGCAGTCTCATAATAGTTTTACAACTTTATTCTAAACCATAAATGATAAAAACTCCATAAACTGATGCTAAGTCTCACCAAATCCACCTACAACATCATCTGCTCACGTGTACCGCATACACAATCATCGCCAAACACAAGCAGATAGGGTGAGCTAACAAAATACATCATATACATATATAACACATTTATATATATCACTTAATCACAACAGAGGAATTCCATCCTCTAATTTCATACCACATGGCCACAACCATGTTAACCGTGTTCTACGTCTTCTAGTGAGTACCTCAAGGTGTCTTGCTACCATACCTATCGACCATAAACGATAGAGCACGTGTGGGAAACCATGCTACAAATCACACACCGTAACGTCAAGTGGAGTTCCCAATATGAACATAGTCCGTAACGTCCCAAGACTACCAAACTCGTTAGCCAATTACTGAGTAGAGCAATCTATCTGGACCCTTCCGTACTGGCCACAAGAGTTCTCCGTGTTCATCCGCCAACCCGAGCTCAACTCAAGAGTTCCTCGTGTTCATCCGCCATCCCTAGCTCAACTCGAGGGATGCCATTACGAGCCACAACTCAAGGAATGCCACGTGCTTAACCCCTATCCCAAGCTCAACTCAAGGGATACGTTCTGAGCCACAACTCAAGAAACACCAGTAAGCCGACCTTTAAGGTATCATAGAAGCCTTGTAGACCACACACATCAAAGCAAGCAACCACAATTTCTTCACGATATCGCCTGGCACAGTACTATATGCACCAGGCGCATCAGGCTTCCAGGCCGCCTGGCGGGGGACACGTGTTGTTAGGCGCCTTGCGCCTTTGATGCTACTGACCTTGCCAACATCGCTTTGCAGAGCACCCCTTACCGCTAGGCACCTCGCGTTCTAGTAGCTCTCTGTTTGGCAGCTACCGTTTGGCGGATCCCGTTCTGTCGCTAGGCGCTGAACCAATACAGCAGTTGTACTATTTTTCTGCACTTGGTTCATTTACAATCTTCCAGTCACATACTTACACATTTCCAGAGTATCTATTACCCCTCTATTCAGTACTTCACAGGTCTATACATTGTATTCCTTGGCATACAATTACTTTCTTACCTTTATTCACTTATAGTCCTTTGATTTAAGTCTTAGAGTCAACATGTCTAAACCAGATTAACACCATTAGCTTCATGCCCTTCCTTCTATTAATTAACTAAGACTTTCCCAAATTCTATAACATGACCCCCATCGCCTAGTCATATTTACATAATTTATCCCACTTCTCAAATCCAATTACTCTCACAATCCCCTAATTACCCTAGCAACGTCTTATTATGACTCATATTACAGTAGGTTATCCACACTTTATATCTCACTCGAACTGCAATTCTTATTACACTACCATGACAGTTCTCTTCCATTCAAATCCTAGAGGTTACACCCCTAAACCCAACATATCATCACCTCTGCTTCTATTCAATTAATACTTCCAATTTCCTAATTAGCACGAACCTGGCTCACCAAAAATCCAGAATTTCTGCATCTGCACTGCCCTGCTACCTATTTCTTGATACTTTTCCTTGCCCAACTTCGCTATCTCTCACGGGAACATAGTGACCGAGACCCAATTATTCCAACTTAATCATCTCCAGCACAGTTTCAATGCCAATTCACACTAATTACACTCTAAACATAAAAACTCCCAATTTACTAAACCCTAAAAGGGTGTTCATCCTAATTTTATCAAATTGAACCCCTAAACATACGTAAATCATCAATGTAACCCCTCTAATCACTTACAATCCTTTAGAACTTCTCTTTTCCTCTATCAGAACCAACCCAGAACACGAAACACATTAAAATTGAGTCAATTCGACTAGCATGCATGGCGGGTGTTCATCACCGCCAAGCAGTTCAACCAAAAACCCAGAATCTGGGTTGCAGCCATGTGTCGCCTAGCAGCCAGGAATGTGCCGCCAGGCGGTTCCTCTTCAAGAACCCAAAAACCAGTACAAAATGAGGTGTCGCCAGTGATTCATCACCCGCTAGGCGATTTCTGGAAAAATTCCAGAAATGCGAAAATTACATGAAATAGGCAGAATATATGCATCCAATTCATCATACATCTCATGCAGTTAACAACATGAATAAAACAACGGAGTCCAACACCCCTAACTTGGTTTCCTTTGCTTAAAACTTGAGTAGCCTTTGGTTCTCCCTTGCTTCCAATAGCCTTCCTTAGTTCTCCTCAATTCAGCCTCAATGCTTCACTTAATACACTTACCTCACTCTGATTTTCGTATTCCTCTACCTATCCAATAAGACCAGCCACAAAACCTCTCTCTTTTTCCCTTAATTGGCCAATAATTGGTGTCTTAATATGGGTTTAATGATGCAAAACGAAAATACAATTAAACTAACGTTAATGCCATTTAATTTGTTGTCTTATGATGGTTTCCCAGCCTTCCCTTGGCTGCCCATTCAGCTAGGGTTTCCTCCACCTTCTCACATTCATGCCAAAACTAATTTTGGCAAAAAGAAAGCTTAATATGGTTCTACCAAGGTTTGAACCCCTCACCATGCCAATGTCAAATCAATGCACAACCATTTAACCAATTCATGTTTCGTGATGACTAATATAATTCTCTGATTATATTATCACTCAACATGATCAAACATATTATAAAAAATAATAATAAATTAAATAACACTTAAATGGCATACATAGGACTTAAATCCAAGTCCTTTCACATAATTAAGCACTCTCAACCACTTGAGCTAGTACTTTTCCACGTCATAAATGTCAATATTTAATGCCATAAAGGTTCCACTACCGGCATTTATTAATTGATTATTTATTTAATTAATTAAATTCCACGGGTCTTACATTTCTTATGCAGCAAGGTGAAACCATCTACGATGTGCAGAAATGATTCACACACATCGTCAATCATCTCATGGGTTTAGGTAAAACTTTTGACACTGATGAATTAAACATAAAAATTCTTAAATCCTTGAACAGGACTTGACAGTCTCACAAAACCTTGCAACAATGATAATGGCGGCTTTATTTGGAAAGCTAAGGAAGCATGAGCTTGAAATGGGTAGATTAAATGAAGAAGAAGATCTAGGAAGAAAGAAAAATATTGCCTTTAAGTCTAAGGTCGTCAAAGGCAACAAACACAAAGAAGAAGAAGATTCTGATGATGATGAGAATTTGAGTCTTATGATTAAAAAATTTACAAAATTCATGAAGGCCAAAGGTAAAAATCAATTCAAGAGCAATAAAAATGAGAATCAAGGATCATCCTCAAATTTCAAGTGTTATGGATGTGGAGAAACTGGACATGTCAAGGCAGATTGCCCAAATTCAAAGAAAAGTGAAGAAAGGAAAGGCAAAAAATTTTTTAAGAAAAAAGCATACATAGAAGATAATGCCTCAAGTACATTAAGCTCCAGTGATTCTGATGAAGAAGAAGCAAAATTTTGCTTGATGGTTGATCATGATCTCTCTGACAGCGAGGTAAGTTCTACTTGCAATGAAAATTATTATGATGATCTTTATGATGCATTTCAATAATTGCTTGTTAAATCTAGTAAATTAGATACTACTCACAGGAAATTAAAATTTGAGTTTAAAAAGTTACAAAATAAACTTGAAAAATCTCTTGAAGAAGAAATTTTAAAAAAATAAATTTTCAACTTAGAAAACAATGAAAAAAATTGTTGAATTTGCTTCTTGTAAAAGTTACAAGTTTGATATATGTATTTTTGAAAAACCACTTGAAGATGCATTAGAAAATAAAAATTCTGAAAAACATGCTCTTACGATAAATCCAAATAGAAACAGGTATGCTCCTAATTATAATAAGAAAAATAAATCTAAAAGAACTCGCAGAGTTTGGGTAGAAAAAGGAATTGCTTACTCTATAAATTCATGTGTTGCTACTTGTTTTTGTAACATCCTTGCAAGATATTACTTATATAAATACAATAAATAATTTATCAAAATAAATTCCTTCTTTATCATCAACTCATTCCCAAAAACGCAGCAATTTAAACTTTTAAACGTAGAAATCGCAATGTAAAGTCAAGCATTCATAAGTAGTCTTTACAATTCAATAGTCGAAAATAGTAAAAACTAATATTTAAATTACATGAAAATTTAATAAAAAGACTTTCTAAATTCCCATGTAATATGCTCCCGCTCTCCGCCACTACGCATCTCCTGGCTCACTTGTGACATCATTTGCTCCCAGATAACACATTATCCGATCATCGCCACACACAAATAGATAGGGTGAGCTATGCACATAGATGAAAATAAATATGAAATACACCCACCTAAATATCTCGTAATTATTTAACTTTGAAAACAAACGAAATACCCATTTTCTCACACTCATAACCTTTATGAGCTTATGCATGTATTCTTTATCATGGGACTTTCTTGTGCTTCCACGAAGCTCCTCGCTTGTGGTCTAACCTACGAGCCTATCCCTCGTCCGTCATCTGAACTCCTCGCTCGGACCCGGACACGCATACCTGCCTTTCCTACTATGAACTCCCTCGCTCATAGCATTCCCCAGTTGAGCATGAAATGAACTCCCTCGCTCACTCATCCCAACAAGGGTACCTCCGGTGAACTAAACCGTTCACGTTTCGCATGCGGTCCACCCAACACAAACTCCTATTTCATGTCACTAGCCAACACATCTCGGATCACCTATGGACTTAGTCTGTCAAGCCTAGCATCACAAACAAAGTTTCCAGCTGTAGCCGTATCCGCCTGGCGCTGCCAAAGCGCTGCCGGGCGGAACCCAAGAAAACCGCCCGGTGCATCATTTTGCACCGCCAAGCACCAAGTGAGATCAGTGGCCACTACCACTAGTTTAGATGTTTACCGCCTGGTGGCTCACCCTGCGCCGCCAAGCGCCATACCAGTAACGCAGTGCTACTGGTTTTTGGCACTTTAAACAGGTCTTAATGGACCCCAAGCCACTCATACACAAATTACTATACAATTATACTTAAACAGACCCTAATAATACTCCCATAACAGCATTATTATTCATAAGTTCACAATCCAAGCCATACTTATACTTAAATATAATGCAAATAATCCAAGATTCATTCCTTTTTCCCATTGGTACGTGTTAACTCCCTTTGTAACTCAATATCCCAAAGAAATACCTGATTACATTACAAGTATACAATTTACCACATTCGAATAAATAATCCCCTAATCCTTTCATGCATTTGACTTCATAAGACTCATCCTTATACACACTAACATTTAATTCCATCACATGTTCACTTTTATACGTCCTTTAACAACTATCCCACTTCATGAATAAGGATCCTCGAGCCATAACCCCAAGAACGCAAGTCATAGAGCCACTCAAAATGCCACTGCTCTGACGGGTCGCCTAGTGGCAGTCCAGCTACCGCCAGGCGGTGCGTGACCATCTGGGTTCTGCCAGATTTCTCCTGCACCCTGTGTGACTCGCAACCACTCCGATTTCAATGTCCACCTTCAGACTAACATGCTTTCTCATGCACACAACATCCAAGCTTCATAATCTAATCATGTTATCATCACGCAAACCGTGCACCAATCATAAACATCATACATGTTATTCATTCCCAATCCCAATATGAACCCTAGATCCCAATTTCATGTTAATGTTCATGCAATTTTTCCACCAATTAAGCAATTACAGATAATAACCCAAAATACCAATCGTACTCATCTCATGGAAACCAACACCAAACGTCCCCACATCACTGAAATACCAAAAACCCGAGAGAACTAGGCAAGCCAGTTCGTGTCGCCTGGCGGACAGCATCTAGCCGTCAGACGATGCATGGAAAAAAAGCCAGAAAATGGGTTTTTGAGGCATGAGTCGCCTGGCGGGCCTTCAACGCCGCCAAGCAGTTTCTGGAATTTTCCAAAAATGCGAGAAAATTCAACAAAACTCCAAAAAACACAACCCATTCATCCAATATATCATGAAATCATATAATTGGCATACAATACACAAAATGAAACTCCGCTAACCTGGTTTTCGTTGCTTAAAGTTTGAGAAATTGGTTGTTCCTTTGATCACCAATGACTTGCCTCAAGCTTTCCCCCAATTCAATCGCTTATTGCACTCAATCTCACTACACACTCTCCAATTTCCTTCTTACTTTGCTCTCTAACTGCAGAATAATTCCAGCCTTCAATTCCCCCTTCTCTCACCCCTAATTTGCCTCTTTAATTGTACCTTAATTAGAGTTAATTTGGCCAAAACGAAAATGGTTAATTCTTAAGGGTAATTACCATTCAATGAATCATAATGGACTATTTTTCAGCTCCCCTTGGCTGCTCCTTCAGTTAGGGTTTCCCTTGCCCCTTCATATTCATGCCCAAAAGTAAAATTAGCAAAAAGAAAGTTTACTTTGGTTCTACTAAGGTTTGAACTCACAACCTTCCAATTATGAAGTAATTGCATAACCAATTCAACCAATACATGTTTCGTGATAATTTATGAAATCCTAAGATTATATCATCACTTAACATGATCAAGCATACGAAAATAATAAAAAAAATTAAAAACACATAATTGGTATACATAAGACTCGAACCCAAGTCCTTTCACACAAACAATTACTCTCAACCATTTGAGCTAGTACTATTCCACACCACATCACTTAACATTTAATTCCATAAAGGCTCTCACTTCCCGCATTTATTAATTAATTAATTATTTAATTAATTAAATTTCACGGGTCTTACCATTTTTATTGGTGGATGAGATACCCTTGAGACCAAGGATGTGCTATTTGTGGAAGGTTTAAAACACAATCTTCTTAGTATAAGTCAACTATGTGACAAAGGACTGAAAGTCATCTTTGAAAGTGATCACTGCACCATTCATCAAAAGGACTCTAAGGAAGAGGCCTTGAAAGGTATGAGACATAATAACATTTACTTGATAGATCTTGATAATGCATCATCTAGTGATATAACTTATTTAGTTGCTAAAGAAGAAAATCCATGGTTGTGGCATAAACGAGCTACTCATATTCATATGCAACATCTAAACAAGCTAATATCTAAAGAATTAGTATTTGGTTTGCCAAACATGAAGTTTGAGAAAGATAAACTATGTGCTGCTTGTCAAAAAGGAAAATAAGTAATATCATCACTTCATTCAAAAGATGTTATTTCTACTTCAAAACCATTAGAACTTTTGCATATAGATTTGTTTGGTCCTTTTAGGATAAAAAGCTTTTGGGGGGAATTACTATGCTTTTATTATTGTTGATGATTACTCAAGATATACTTGGACTTTCTTTCTCACATTAAAAAGTGAGGCTTTTAAAGCCTTTAAAAAATTTGCAAAAAGGATTCAAAATGAAAAAGATTTGAAAATTAAAGTTTTGAAAAGTGATCATGGAGGGGAATTTCAAAACGAACTATTTGAAAAATTTTGTAAGGAAAATGAGATTATGCATAATTTTTCTGCACCTAGAACTCCTCAAAAAAAGGGAGTTGTAGAAAGGAAAAATAGATCCTTAGAGGAACTAGCTCGCACAATGTTGAATGAATATGAAGTGCCTAAATACTTTTGGACTGATGTTGTGAGTACAGCGTGTTATGTACTGAATAAAATGCTCATTAGACCCACCTTAAAAATTACCCCTTATGAGTTGTTTAAAGGTAGAGAGCCTAATGTTGCACATTTAAAAATATTTGGATGTAAATTTTTTGTGTTAAACAATGGAAAAAAAATTAGGTAAATTTGACTCTAAAGCAGATGAAGCTATTTTCTTAGGGTATTCATTAAACAGTAAAGCTTATATGGTGTTTAATAGAAGAACCTTTAATGTAGAAGAATCTATGCATGCTGTTTTTGATGAAATTGTGGACCTTGAGGAGAACCCTCTTGAGTCAAATAAGACAAATGCAGGTGATGAAGAATATATTAAAGAGGCTCTTGATGAAATGTACTTAAATGAGAACCCACTGCCTTAACCTGAAGATCTTGCTAAGAGTTGGAAATCACCTAGAGGATTGTCTCTGGAACACATCATTGGAGATATATCAAAGGGAGTAATAATAGGAATATGTCAAATTATTGTATGATAGTAGCTTTCGTTTCATAGGAGAACCAAAGAATGTAGAAGAAGCTCTTCAAGATTATCAACGGTGCATGCAAGAAGAGCTGAATCAATTTGAAAGGAATGAAGTTTGGGAATTGATTCCTACAGAAGATGTACATCAAGTAATAAGAACAAAGTGGGTGTTCAGAAATAAGTTGGATGAAGATGGGAACATCACCAAGAACAAGGCCATACTTGTTGCAAAAGGATACAGACAAGAAGGTATAGATTATGATGAGACATATGCTCTAGTTGCAAGGTTAGAGGCTATATGTTTACTTCCTGCCTATGCTTCTCTAATGAAATTTGAACTTTATTAGATGGATGTTAAAAGTGCTTTTCTAAATGGATTTATAAAAGAAGATGTGTATGATGAGCAACTTCTTGATTTTTGAGGATTATAAATTTCTTGATCATATTTATAAATTAAAGAAAGCATTTTATGGATTGAAACGAACACCTAGATCTTGGTATGAACGATTAAGCACTTTTTTGTTAGAAAATTATTTTTAAAGAGGTAAAATTGATTTAACTTTATTTATCAAAGGAGTAGGAGAACATATTTTGTTAGTTCAAATTTACGTAGATGACATAATATTTGGATTTACTGATAATTCTTTGTGTGAAGGATTTGCAAGCATAATATAGGGAGAGTTTGAAATGTCAATGATGGGAGAATTGACATTCTTTCTGGGTTTATTCTTTCTGGGTTTGCAAATTAAGCAAATAGAAAAATGGAATTTTCATATCACAATCCAAGTACTGTAAAGAGGTACTTAAGAAATTTGGAATGGATACTGCTAAGGAAGCAAGTACTCTGATGGTAACCTCTTGTTATTTAGATAAAGATGAATCAGGTATGGAAGTTAATCACACCATGTTTAGAGGTATGATAGGTTCTTTGTTATATCTTACTACAAGTAGGCTTGATATTATGCAAGTTGTATGTGTGTGTGTGCTTGTTTTCAAGCTAATCCAAAAGAATCACATATTATTGCTGTAAAAAGAATTTTAAAATATTTAAAAGGAACTGCTTCTTTTGGGCTTTGGTATCCATCAAGAGCCTCCCCTAGCTTGGTAGGTTATTCTGATGCTGACTGTGGTGGTTGTAAAATTGATAGAAAGATTACTAGTGGTATTTGTCATCTTTTAGGATGTTCATTAGTTTCTTAGCACTCCAAGAAACAAACCTGTGTGCCTTTATCAACTACATTGTTACAGGAAATTGTTGTGCTCAGATTCTATGGATGAAACAACAGCTAGAGGACTATAATATCTATCTAAATCATATACCTCTAAAGTGTGATAATACAAGTGCCATAAATTTAACCAAAAATTTCATAATGCACTCTAAAACCAAGCACAAAAAAATTAGACATCACTTTTTAAGGGATCATATAAGTAAAAGAAATTGTGTGACAGAATATGTAGACACTAAGCATCAATTAGTTGATATTTTTATCAAACCTTTAGCCAAAGATATATTTTATGAACTAAGGAGAGATTTGGGATACTAGAAGTATCTTAAAAGTGCAAAAATTAAAATTTTCTCAAATTTTGAAAAACAACAAGTTAATAATCGATTATCACCAAGAATAATTGATTATCAGCTTTCCTTAAAAATTCCATAACCTTCTGGAATAATCGATTATCACTTACGATAATCGATTATCAATTTATCTAGACCTATATTTCTCAACAGTTCTGAAACAAGAATCAATTATCTCTTTCAGATAATCGATTATCTCGAGTCATTGGGAAAAAGTTTTGGAAAACTAATCGTTGTAACGGCTAGGTTGGCATTGAATTTTGTGAATCTGATTGTTGAAGACCTTTTCTTGTAAATTTAGGGAAAAAATTTTCACTATTACTTCCTCACAAACTTCAAATTTTGAGAACCCTATTTTTCTCTCAAAAACCTTCAAGCCTCATTTCTCCTAAACCTTGCTGATTTCAAATGTCTGAAGCATCTCGCATGAAGATTCCTACCTGTAGAAGAACCGCATCACGTCCAACTCAACCTCCAACACGCACTACTTCCATTGAAGGATGCCTTTCAGATGAAGAGTGAAGATTAGAATTTATCACTTTATGGAAAGACAAGCCTCTCATCACTCCCAAATTTATTTAATCTGAATGGTTTGTCAATCGTCGATTTACAATTCCTGTCCTTCTTATTGAACAAAGGGTGGAGTTCCTTACAGAAATGCAAGGGACCTACTATCCTGACTTAGTACGAGCCTTCTACTACAATTACAAATTCAGAGATGGAGTTGGATTTACCAAGGTAAAAGGTGTGGATATCATTCTGGATGATGATTTCTGGGAAAATGTTGCTAAATTTCCTATTCATGACAGCACCTCTCCAATTCTGACTATAGGAATTGAAGGTTTTAACAGATTTCTTATTTACAGTTCCTTCCTCAGAAAGCATTATCAAGAAATAGGCAAACAATTGCAAGCAGGTCCTCTAAAAATATATGAGCGACTTCTTCATTATCTCATTGTCTAGATTTTATGTCCTCGTGGTACAAATCATGACCAATGTAGTGAAGTTGATCACATGATAACCTACACTTTGCTAAATTATATTCCTATCCACTGGCCAAGTATCATCCTAGACACAATGCTCAAAGCAAAATGGCTCCCTCAATATCCACTACCTTACTCTTTGGTCATCTCTCACATTTATGAGTATAAAGGCGTGAACATGTCTGATGAACAATTTCATCGCACCACTAACACCAACAAAATTGCAGAAAACTCATTGAAACAGATGAAGTTTATTCGTTTTGGGAACACCTACATTCACAAGGATGAAATGCCACATGCTGACAATGAAGAAGAAAAAGAAAATCCATCCAATGATCATGCCCCTCCTATTAACACCAATATTGGTTCCTCTAGTAGGGTTGGTGGCTCATCCTCTTCTTTAGAGGACAAAATTTTAAACTTAAACCAAAGACTTGAAGAATTTTTTCTTCTCTCAACTACCCGACATGAAGAGGTCATTGGCTTAATCAGAGGGCTTGATTCTAGGATCTCAAATCTATAAAATAGATTTGATGAAGAGTTTACTCATGACAATAATGATGAAGATGATGACATGAGTCCAGAATTTTAGGGGAATGTACCTTTGTTATTGTTTTACATTATATTGATAAATGTAATTGTTTATCTTAAATCAAAGAGCTATTTATTTCTCTATGCATGTCTAATTGAGGGGGAGTTTTCTCTTACTATTTTTTCTAATGATTAAAACAGGGGGAGAAAAAGTTTAAAAACATCGACATTAACCAATCTACTTGTAAGACTTCTGATTGCAAGACATTACAAATACTTCAAACAAATTATTTTGATCATACCAAAAAGGGGGAGATTGTTGGCAAAAGCTGGAGACAAGTTTAATGTTAAAGCAAGATTTTGATGATGTCAAAGAAACTCACAAGCTACTTGGAAGACAATCTGAAGAACAAGTGTTTTATGTTTAAAGTTATTTTGTTATTATTTTAAAGTGTTTAGAATAGCTTAGAATCAACAACAAGTTCGTAATCTCTCTGATCCTCTTATTTTTGTAAAAAATTTTGTGATAATCAATTATCACTTAGGATAATCGATTATCTTAAGCTGAGTCCATTTTTTCAAAAACCCACTAGAATAATCAATTATCTCCATAGATAATCGATTATCTACTCAAACTTTTATTTTTGAAAACACATTAGAATAATTGATTATCATAAGTGATAATCGATTATCCCCGGCAGTTTGAACATGTTCAATTTTTAACCTAATTTTTGAAAATCCTATTTAAAGAATTGTAGTGCCACTTCAAAAATTACCTTTTTGAGAGCCAAAGTCTTAGTGTTGTGTTTGCAAAGAAGTTCTCTGAGTGTTCTTAAAAGTGCTTTGAAAAGCCTAGTGTAAGTAGAGTGATAACTTTTCCTTCTAGGAGATTGAGTGTTGTTATTGTTGCTATGAAAGCTAGGTCAAGTTCTTTGTGTGATTCAGAGAAAGTTACTTTCATCTCTTGTGTATCCAAGAGAGGTGTTTTCTTTTCCCTATTCTCTTATTATCTGACTGTAATATAATATTTTTAGTGATTGAGTTAATCTTTTTGTTTAAAGAGATTAACAATTGGACGTAGGATCTTTTGATCTAAACCACTATAAATATTTGTGTTAAATCTTTTTTCCTATCTCTTTATTTTATCTATTGTTGCATTTAAAGGAACTAAGGTTTAAATTAAATGGTAAAATTTTGGAAAAACTTTTAAAGTATTAATTTTAATATTAAAATCAATTCCCCCCCCCCCCCCTCTTGTTTTTCGTCCAAACGCTAATCATTCCGCTATACATTTACAACAAGTTAGAGAAAGTGCTACTTTTTAGACAACAACACCTGAAAGAGAAGGGAAATTTATCGAGACATGTGCTCAATTGAGTATTCCATTTAGTAGAAAATTGGTTCTTGATTGCAAAATGACGCGGAGTTCTACATTTTTAATGCTTCAAGTAGCCGTAACATGAAAAGATGTATTTGATCTACTGCCACAACGAGATAGTCAATTTAAAGCTTTGCCTAGTGCACATGATTGGAAAATGGCAAATGAAATTTTCCAAAAGTTGAAAATATTTTATGATGTCACACTCTTGTTCTTTGATACTTCATACCCAACTGCTAATATTTTCATTCCAAAGGTATGCCAAATTAAGTTGGCTTTGATAGAATTTCTTGACTCTCCAAATTCTATTATTCATCAAATGGTGCAACTATGGTTTTAAAATTTAACAAGTATTGGGGTATGATCAGTGGGTTGATGGCAATGTGTATTGTGTTAGACCCAAGATATATGGAGAGGAATATGATTGTGAAATTGAAAAAGTGAAAACTCTTTATAAGGACTTGGTAAGAGAGTATGAAATGAACATGAAAGGTAAGAAGTTAGTTTCTTTGTGTCAGGTTTTGAACATAAATGCAAGCCAAAGTCTTTATGGAAGAAAGCTGAACCCTCAAATTATAAGTTAGAACTTGATTATTAATTGGAGGAACCAACATTACCTGATTCAAATAAAGAATTTGATATCTTAGTTTGGTGGAAGGCTAATGGGTTAAAATATCCAATCTTACAAATGATTACAAGAGATTTTCTAGCCATTCTTATCTAAATTGTTGCTTTTGAGTCTTCTTTTAGTACTGGTGGTCGATTTCTCACTTCACATCGTAATAGATTACACCCAAACACTTTAGAGGCATTGATGTGTCTTCAAGATTGGTTATGGACTGACATAGAAGGTAATTAAATTAACATTTCAAATTACATATTTATGTATATTCATATTAATTGTTACAATGAATGAATTGATTTTCCTTTTTAAGTTCCACCAAATTGAAAGTGGACAACATGAAACTTAATACAATATTAGAGGAGATAATTGATGATGATGTTAGTATTTTTTTTTTAATATTTCATTCTAATTTTACTAATAGTGTCATTATCAGGAATGTATTGATGACTTTATTTGTGTGTTATTTATTTCAGGAATTAAGTGGTCAAGATGAAGATAATGAGGGTAAATCTTAGAGTGTTATTTTTATAAGAATTGTTTTATAAATTACTTTTATTTGAATTTGGATGTATGTTTTAAGTACAATTTGATTATTTTATTCCTTTTGCAATTGTTTTATAAATTACTTCTATATTAATTTGGATGTATATTTTAAGTACTATCAATTGGAATTTATGCTTTAAATATATTTAGTTGTCCCAAGACTATTTGAACGTATGTTTTAAATACTATTTGATTTTTTTTATTCCTTTTGCAATTTTATTTGGTTCTCATTTAAAAACTAACATAATATTTTGTTTTTAAATATTCATGGATATCGATGAATACCCACGGATTTAAAAAACTCTGTGAGTTTTTTTACGCAAGTATCCGATAAGTAGTAAAACAAGTTTTGGGTAGAGTTTTTTCATGCGGGTTGGGATGTAGGTGTTCGGTATCAGAGTACCAGCACAAGTACTCACAACTAAAATAAAAGATAAAAATAAAGGAACAAAAAATAGATAATAGGCAATGAATATAATTTATTCAAGGAAAGGAAAAATTACATACCATTCTCTCTAATCCCAAGGAAAAACAATGACAACCCCTCTCTTGGAAATAGGAGAAACTAATACAAGGAGAACCTTAAAGGAGAAACTAACCTTCTCTCTTACAGGAGAAACTAATATTCTCTTTTAATTCTTCTCTCAAGCAAATAAAGCAAAAAGGAATAAGATGGGAGAGACTTTGGGATGGTTTCCTAAGGAAACACTGGGCTCCTTTTATAACATTAAAAGTAAGCCCCAAAGTAAGTTCCCATCGATGTGCGACTTCTTTTCTCACAATCTCCCACTTGAAGATTTTGATGAAATTAATCAAATCTTCACACTATGCTTTATTCTCTGCCTTCATGTTGCTTGTTTTTCTGGTAGACTTCAGTAGGATCGAATCCACGTAGACTTTATTGACACATAATTCTGATCCTCCAAAACGCAATGCAACACCTGAGGTTCCTTCTAAGGACCTCTTGTCAATACTTCACTGCTCTCCACCAAACCCACCATGAACCTACCAACCACTCCCACTGCTTGTGCAATGTCTGGTCTTGTACACATCATAGCATTCATAAGGTTGTCCACCACCGATGCACTCGGTACTCGAGACTTCTCCATCCTCTCCGCTTCACTGCTAGGACTCATACGTGAGGAACAATTGATAGAAAGTGGGGTAGAAATTGGCTTGCAATCTTGCATGTTGAAGCGTCGCAAGATTATCAGTAAGTATTTCTTCTGAGAAAGCCAAACCTTCCTATCTTTTTTTGTCTCGGTGAATTTGCATTCCTGAAATCCTTGTTTGCTGGTTCCAAGTCCTTCTTCTCATACTCCCTAGCCAATTACGCCTTCAATTCCTAGATTTGAACTTTGTTGGGGCCTACCTCCAACATGCCATCCACATACAACATCAATGGTCTAAACACCCAGTCTGTTGTAACCGAGGCTTATGAAGGAATCAAATCTCTGGTACGAACACCTGAGCTCTCTTTAAACCGTACTGAGATTTGTTCAACCATGCAAACCAAGTTTTCTTGTACTTTAACGCCTTCTGGTTGGAGCATCATTTCATTTCTGCTTAACAATAACCTTGTGGGTAGTGGGACCCACAGGTGGTACCCCTTCACATTGTTAGCATAGCCCAAGCACTTAATTTTCCCCAGTTTCAAGCTCTACTCGTGCTTTGGATTCCTTGAACTGGTAATAACACATTTGACTTTCTCTTGATGTAGTACACCCACAATCTCCTGGAGTAAACTTTGATTCTCCTAGTGATAACTCTGGTGATTCCCTTACATCATAATAAATCAAGTCTTCTTGTGTTTTCTTTTTTCCTGGTAGTCAAACTAACCATCTGCGATCTATGACTATGTTTGTTGGCTTACCACACAATGCTCGCGTAGAGGTAAAACAACCTTCTTGAGCCCGAGTAAGAGATTACGTTCTGCCTGGATTTGCAAACTTCGCTCTAACTTATACCCAAGTTTACGATGTCACGTCAACACCGCTTCTTCTTGACTTGTCGATGCAATCATTGCATTAGCATCCTGCAACGTATCTCCAAAAGCACATACACATCTGCCATGATCTTCTGAGCTTTCATGACTTACCAGATCTCTCCTCTTCATCACAGAATATCTTCGTCCTCCGAGGTATTTGCCATACAACCTTGTGAGGTTGATGCCTCAGAGTTCTTTCCTCCATTCTTCAAATGCCAACAATCTTTCTTCACATGCCCTCTTTTGCCACAATGGTAGCATTTGAGATGCTTCTTACTTTGATATCTATCATGAGACTGACTCCCACTAGATCCACGTTCTGTTGATCTACCTCTCGTCATCACCAAAGCTTCTATTTGCCTTGCACTTTCCACCATATCCTCTTTGTTCTTTCGCCTGGATTCTTCTTCAAGAACAGCTCCGGCAACATCCTCAAAGCGTAGGAGGTTAATAACGTTGTAATTTGTAATGTTGATGACAAGCTGATCATACGAATCAGGTAAACTCTGTAGTAGAAGCTCCGCACGTTCATTTTCAATTACGTTGAAATCTGTCGCTGAAAGTTGGGCAAACAATGTATTTAGATTGTTGATGTGGTCTGTCACCGATGTGGACTCACTCATTCGAAGAGTATAGAGTTTTCTCTTCAAGAATATTCTTGTGTGAAGTGACTTAACCTCGTACAGGCTTGTGAGAGTATCCCAAATCTCCTTCGCTGTAGTCTTCTCCGCAATGCTGGATAAAGCATCTGCCAATGCTAAGTGCAAATTTGCTATAACATTGTTATTTATTTCCTTCCACTTTTTATCTGTAATGCCCTCAGGTTTTTCTTTAACTGCTTCTAGACAATTGTCCTTTCTCAAAATTGCGTTCATCTTCAGTTTCCACAATGAGAAATTTTTCCCATTGAACCTCTCTATCTCGTATCTTGTTGTCATGGCTTTAAAACCGACTTATGCACTTCTCACTATGAATAGTATTGTCTATTGGAGCAATGGGAGCAGACCGTGAACCAGTGCACTAGGTAATTCCCAGGAAAGAGAGGTGGGTCACTAATGGACACGCTTAAGTACCAAGTCTTTCCTAGCCAGAATTTTCCTAGACATGCACTTTCACACTACCACACTTAATCCACTATCACAGCACTATTCTAATGACAATAGCAACGGAATATAATCACACGAACCAACAGCTCTGATACCACTGTTGGGTATCAGAGTACCAGCACAAGTACTCACAATTAAAATAAAAGATGAAAATAAAGGAACAAAAAATAGATAATAGGCAATGAATATAATTTATTCAAGGAAAGGAAAAATTACATACCATTCTCTCTAATTCCAAGGAAAAATAATGACAACCCCTCTCTTGGAAATAGAAGAAACCAATACAAAGAGAACCTTAAAGGAGAAACTAACATTTTCTCTTACAGGAGAAACTAATATTCTCTCTTAATTCTTCTCTCAAGCAAATAAAGCAAAAAGGAATAAAATGGGAGAGACTTTGGGATGGTTTCCTAAGAAAACACTGGGCTCCTTTTATAACATTAAAAGTAAGTCCCAAAGTAAATTCCCATCGATGTGGGACTTCTTTTCTCATAATAGGTAGGCATTATCTACGCTCGACCCAACTCGTTGTAATCCCTAGTATTAACTTAGAAAGACCAACTTCTCAAATATCTCTATTATGAATCTTCTAGCTTCACCAATCTCTCTTACACTTCTCAATTTTGATTGTGGTGGTTATCTTCACAAAAATAAAGAGAGAAATGGACTAATCTTAATTAGACATCAACCATCTACTATAACTAAAGTTTTAACACTAATTTGTTAGATATCCGATAAAAAGCATTCATATAAACATGTAGGATTACTAGATTGACTAGAGAATGTTAAACAAATAACACGTAAGAAAATATATCTGTAAAGAGAAAGAATGATACACCTATTAAATAGTTTTAGATAAAAATATACAAGAACAAAATGATTATATAGATATCACACGCTTAATAGAAGAAACACGAATTACAGAGAATAAATTCGATATAAATTATACAAAACACATAATCTAGTTGTCATTTCTTAGTTAGTTTATCTAGAATGTGTTTTATATATATAGAGAGATTTTTTTTGTCTACATTTTATAATTATTTGTCGTTAAAAATTAACAATTATTTTTACGTGTTCTTTATAAAATTGTTTGTCCTTTTTTTTTATCCATCAACAATTACTTTTTCATATATTTTATATCATCCCACTTTAATTTTAATAAATATAAATTTATTTTGTATATTAACTTAATAATATTATAATATTATTAAATATATTAAGTATATCTAAATGCAGTCTATTATTATACTAATCGATGTATCTTATCTATCGGCGTAACGAAATGATAAAAAACCTTACTGAGTGAACAAAGTTTAAGAAATAAGATGTTAAGGCTTTGACACGATACTACGAAACAATTTCGGTAGGTGGATCTTGCCATGCAACTAAATCAATGAATAACAAAACAGACACAATTTTGAATTTGCTTCTTCTTGTCATTCAGTTGGTGATCTTAGAAATAAATTCGACTTTCACGCATAAAATGGGCTCTTGACCCATTTAGCGGAGCCGAACTACAAAAGTATTGAAAGGATTAAGGCTTTTACTTTGTCAATCCTACGGTTTCTGTACGTACCACCTCAAATGTTTTAAATGATTATTTTCCCTTCCGCAAAAAGTGATTTCCAAATTACATATTTCGTAAACTTTTTAGAACAAGTTTTTCATAATTTCCAGAACAACATTTTTGGAACAAAATTTCCATAATGTAATCTCCAAAATGTACGAAACTTGTTTTGGAATAAATATTTTGGAATGATATTTTCGAAAAAGAAAACTTTTTAGGATGGATTTTCTGTATTTCCCATAGATGAAAATGTTTTGGAAATATCTTTCAAATCACATTAAATATATTTCAGAAAAAGCTTTTTGAAATGAGTTTTTTTCTATATTTTCGTTCTTTTTCATTTAGTGCAACGGTGACGGTGACGGTGGTGGAAGCGGTAGCATTCGCAGTATAACGTGAAACAACAATAAAGGATATCTGAGTCTTTTCATAATAATAGGATCCATTTAATAATAGTGGGAGTGCAGGAAGCAATAGAAAAGACTAAACCTACCGCCTCTAATGCATAGTCTTTTGGTCCAATAAGGGGACTTCTTCCTGTACCCCAACAGCTTCTCCTATACTCCAAAATTTTAATTATTTCCAGTTTTGGGCACCGTAAAAAATAAAATAAAAAAGAGAAGGCTCGTACTAAAACTCACACTCACATGATCGCTGACACACGCACACACATCTTTTCTTCCTTTCTCGCGTGCTCTCGCTGTCGAGGGTTTCATCGGAGACTTCGATCTACCGCCTCTGGTCCAGTAACACCGGCAAGTCTTGCAAAAGTGCCGCGACTGTGAAAGGCTATAGTTGTTGTACTAGCAAAACTTGGTGTTGGCAGATTCACATCGCGGACATTTGAGTGCTGCATCAGGTTGGTGTATCTTCGCCATTCTAGCTCTATCAGCCATTGATGCCGGGCAGAACTGATTCTGGCAGCCTAGCCCTGTTGGCGTCGCCATGAGCAGACGCGTCGCCGTGAGCTGACGCTTCACTGACCGGATCTCCCTTCTCTCCTTCCGACAAGTCCTCCGACATATCCGTGGTGGCCTCCCTCCCGCCCTCGCTCGCGCTCCAGTCGGCGCTTGTTCACTCTCTGCGCCGCCTCACTCTCTAGCTACTCAATTCCATCACCACACAGACGATCAAAACATATAAACAACCGAAAAAAATTCAAAATCCGTTTCACAATTTTCTGAAACAAATTTCGACGTCTGTAACATAAAAAAGTCAAAAAAAGATATCCATTTCATAAATTTTTTAAATAGATTTTGATATCTATTTTAAAAAAAAGAAAACAAAATGAATGTCAGCATCTCTTTCACAAATTTTTAAAATAGATTTCGACATTCATTTCAACGAAAAAAAATAATAGAATGGATGTCGACATCCATTTCATAAATTCCTAAAGCGGATTTCGACATCCATTTCACAAAAAATCAACAAAAAAACGTAATGGATGTCGACATCCGTTTCACAAATTCTTGAAGTAGATTTCGACATTTGTTTCAGAAAAAAAAATGAACAAAACGGATGTCGACCTCCGCAACACATTTTTTTGAAGTGGATGTCGACGTCCGCAATAATCACAAAAGTAAATTTCAGTATAGGTCTTAACAAACAATATTCTACAGAGCACATGAATCTGAGTTCAAAGAGCAGAAAAAATTGTGGAAGAAACAAAAAGAAAAACGAAACGAAGGAAGTATTTGGGGATACAGCTCTTACAAATATAAAAAGAAAACACAGTAGTCGCAGTAACTTTGATTTTCATTACTTTCAACTACACTGACAAGTAAAAATTAATCAAAGTCAAAAGAGTAATTATGGAGAGTACACGATAAACGTCGGATGAAGTGAGAAACCCCATCCATTAACACTTGAATGAGAACATGCTCCAACATTGAAGTTTTCATTGCACTTGCTCCACTACAAGAACAGATAACTGATGGAAAAACAATAAATCATTTGTTGTTCACATATTCTACCCGAAACAAAAGCATAATGAACAAAAACAATTTTATGTTTCTTCTAATTTATTTTTGTTTCTTTTTAAATTTTATATTTTTTAAAGTTTTTAATTTTATTGGATTATTATTTACAAGTTTTAAGACAATATTAATTAACTTTTTTATAACGTCTCATTCATTTCATCGATTGTGATAAGACAATGATTAAAATATTGTTATTTATGCACTTAATTGGAATCATAGTTGTGGTGCCACTCTCAACGATTGCATTTTCATACCAAATGGTGTTAGTATGTATCAATATCCTTTTTCTTTTTGCAAAGGACACAATTTAATTTCTTTAAATATTTTCAAATCGTAATTAATGTTTATTTAAGAAATTGGCGTGGATTTTTAAGGTAAACATTTATTATGCAAAATATTGATATAAAAGTTCACTTTTTAATTAGAAAATAATATGAAAGCAGTTAAAAAACTTTGTATACAGTTTTTTCATTGTTTTTTTTTTCTTGAAGTTCGTGCTTTGCGGATTAGAACTCTGTTATAAAATTACGTGTTTTCGTATTTTCTACTCGTAAGAATCAGTAAAATTATAGACCATTAAACTGTTTTCATGTTTGAGGATTGATTATAGCACAATTCTGTAATAAAGGATTGTTCGCAGAAGATTGAATGTAGCTTTCAATGTCAGAGTGAACTGGGATAAACCTTTTTGTGTGTAATCTTGTTATTCCCATTCTTTTACATTTCTTGTAATTTTTTAAACGTGTTTTATCATAATCGTTGTTACAGTTTGAAGAAAAAGGAAACTCTATTAAAGTTTTTTCATGATTGTGAATCTTTGAGAAGTATATACTTTTACCAGATTGTTTTGCCCACATATTAATACAATCAATTCAATTTTAAAAAATTTAAAAAAAATTGAAAAGAATTACATTGAACATGATAAATAGCATTAAGTTAGCGAATACGTTTATAATTTATTGTGATGCTAAAAAATGAAAAACAACAACAAATGAAAAATCAAACATGTTCTTAAAACCATAATAAAGAATTTTCTTAAAATAAAATCAGGATTCATATAATCAAATCTACCCAAATATTAATCAAATGTGATATTACTTGTTAGATAATTTGATATGTTCGGATAAAGTATTTTAACAAAGCAATTCAGTTTTTTAAAGAATTTATATTTTTTTGTAATGAAATACTTTATTTGGATAAAGAAATTTAAAAGCATTTAAAATACAAGTATCTTTTTTTTAAGTATTTCAATTAGTTAAATTAGTAAAAATTTAACTACACTTAAAATAGATGGAATTTGAAATTTTACTCACTCAACCTCACACTCTCTAGACCTTAGACATTATAAATTATTTAAATATTTTAAATTGACTAATATTTTTTAAATTTAATTTTAAAAAATGTATACATTAGAATAAAAACTTAATTATGTTTTAAGTCCCTGCTAAATTTGTTAGCTTTCAATTGAGTCTCTAATAAATTTGTGTGGTCTCCCTAAAAATTTTAATAACAGTAATCTTGTACTATCACTTCTCATAAATGTAATCATATAATATTTGTTAAAAAAGACGGTGATGACAAAATCTTTTCCAAATATTTATTATATTTAACGAAAATAGTTTTTAAATTTAATTAAAATTATAAAATTATAAAGAAATAAAAATTGCAAAACTATATAAAACTTGTAACTAAAAAATTTTAAAAAAAATTAAAAATTAAAAATTAAAAAATATAAAATTACAAAAAATACAAAATTATAAAATTATTAAAATATATAATTTCATAATTACAAAATTATAAAATATACAACTATAATTTTATAGTTTTATAAATTATAAAACTAGTTTTTGTAATTTTGTAATTTTTAATTTTTAATTTTATAATTTTATAATTTTACATTTACATTTTTATATTTTTTTAATTTTGTAATTTTTTATATCTTTTTAATTATAATTTAAAATTTTAATTAAATTTAAAAATATTTTTTGTTAATGCAGTAAATATTCAAAAAATATCTCGTCATGTGTCTCTTAGTGACAAAATATTGTAATAGTATAAATGTCACGTCGCAAAGTTAACCGTCACACTTAATTATAAGGTCTTAATTAAAATTTTTTTAAATTTTAAGGACTCAATAAAGCACAAATATTTATTAGAGACTCAATTGAAGTTTTCAAATTTATCATGAACTCAAAACATAATTAAGTCTAAAATAAATATTGTTAAAATAAAATTTTATCTCACAAGAAATTCAATTGTTTTATCCAAACAAGAAATTGAAATGTAAGGTATTTTAATTTCTTTATTCAAACAAGTTATTTAAAAAATGAAGGGAATTCAATTGCAACAAATTGAAATACAATGTATTTTAATTTCTCAGCATTGTTGAAATGCTTCATCCAAACGCAAGGTTAAGGTTAACCTATATTTTTGGAGTAAACATGTCTTTTAATTCAGTTATATCATTTCCTTGTCTTTGGAGTTCATCTCTCAAATGCACTCCTTTTTTGTTATCCCTCACACTATCACGTACAAATGATGAGATTGTTCACCCAAGTTGTTGTGAAGAAGATAGTTTTTCACAAAGGTTTTAAAAATTTCACAACTATGAATGATAAAGATTTTCTCGAAAGAGAAAGATATTAAAGATGAAAGTGTTCCAAGTAGCTCCCAAAAATGAGAGTGAGTCACAAGTGGACAAGCTTACAAACTAAGTCCTTCCTAGACAGAGTTTCCTTAGATTACTTTTACCAAAGTTTCTAATTAAAAATCTTTCAATTTCCTAATAATGTGTGTAGAGCGTTCATAGGAACCAAATAAAGGTTTATCTATTTGTAAACAAAGGAAACACACTATATATCACGAACACCTAAAAGGGAAACAAGAATTAAAAGAATAAAAGCAATGTAAAAAGAATGGTAAAATACTTCACTAAACAAGGTGAATCCTATGTGAGAGTGCAAGTGACACTTGGAGCCCATTGACACACTTCCACTTCTAAGGTGCATGTAACTATTACAATGTTTTAGAGAAGGAGTGAGATTGCACCAAAGGCATTTTCCAAAGACACCAAAGCAAAGAATAAATTAAAGAAAATTTAAAATTAGAAAAATACACAAAGTTTCGTGACACAAGCAACACATAATGATGAAGGATTGAGTTGGTTCATTTTATATTTTTGAATATGGTGATGAGTTTCTTAAGAAAACCTAGAGAATATCCCCACTAAACATTAAGATAGAAAGCTATCTAGATGTGAATGTTCACTTCTAGAGGTTCTAGAGGTTCACTTTTGCACGACACATTGCTCATTAGCATGATTTTTGCCGCACAACACACAACTATGCACTTGTTATTGGTGTTGCACTTGGGAAGCATTATGGATTTCCTGTGGCAATGATGACAACTTCTTCATAAGCGCATCCATTTGTTGTTCCATTAGCTTGTTTTGAGCTAACAATGCATCATGAGTCTACAGCTCCAATATGCCCTTCTTATGCAATTGAGTGCACTCATTCTACACTTCGTAATCATTAGAAGCCATGTTTTCTGTTAATGCTTTGGCTCCAGCATGTATCTTGGACTTTATCATGCCTCCAATTAAGGCATCCAACATTAACTTGGTTTGAGCTCTAAGTCCCCTCGGAAATATGTTAATTTGTGTTGGATCATCAAATCCATGCATCGACATCTTCCTCAGCAGCCCCTTGAATCGTTCCTATGTTTTGTTCAAGGATTTGTCATAGTCTTGTTGGAACGATGTTATCTCCTACCTACCCTAATTAACCTTAAACTAAGGGAAAAAAATTGTAGAAACTTTTGGACCAAATCATCTCCTTCAGTCAGGCTATTTTTAGGGAAAGAGGTCATACCTTTGCATTCCTTACTAAGGAAAAAGGAAACAAACTCAAGCGAATAGCATTGTGAGGTACCTGGTTTACTTTTACCATGTTACAATTTTCTAGTGATTATATGGGTTTTCATGAGATAACCCATGAAATTGATTACTTTGCACCAAATGTATAAGGGTGGGTTTCATCTCATATTTCGTTTAGCTATGGTTGGTCTAACAATGTTGTTGAAATTGAATAGGTCAATGAATTTGCATAGTCTCCCAAAGTATGTTGTCCTTCACCTTATTCAACCATATCCACCTCTTCTTCCGGATCTGATGGCTGGATATGTGTGTGACCAAAGAAATCAAGTTTCTTTCTCTCCAAGTGTGTTTTTGACTTCTTTTAGACCCTTAATTTAAAGATTTTCCGTAACGCACAACTCATTGAGTGAACTGACTCGCTAGGCAAACTAGGCATGATTCCAGGGTGAGTGGTGATTCGTTGGGTGAATGACGCGAATCTGATTTGGGCCTGCAACTTTGTACTTGATTTTGTACTGAAATTCCTTGTTAGATTTATCTTTTTAATCTTCTGGAACTCCATATTTTCGAATTATCTTCAATTCTTCTAACTTGGACTCGAGTAACTATCTTTGTGGACAATTAATATTGTTAATAATCTTTTATTAGTCCATATTCCACTTATTTTGTTGGTAATCTTTCCAAATCTTTGAGATTTCTACTTATTTGAAAAATATATATCCCAATCATTTATCTTTTCCACTTTTATTGAATGAAACTTGAAGTATCAAATAAAATCCAAAAACAAAATAAAATAAAAATATGATAATATCAATTATCAGTAACCATTTTAAATCCTTCACTGTGTGAAGTGAGTCTTGTGAGCTTTTTGGTGACTTTCTTGTGTGAAAGATTATCATTTGATTGTATTGAGAGTATTTCTTATCTTAGGGGAAGATTGAGACATGATACCTAGAAAGGTTGGGACTCGTTGTAAACTAGAGAGGTTGATACTTGTGCTAGTCAAAGGTGTTATTTAGTGAATTTCTTATTTAGCAGATGGCTTAAGAGAATGGGCATAACCTTAGATGGAGGTGAACTAATATAAATCATTTTTTGTGTATTCTTCTCCATCTTACTCCTTACGTTATTTGTATTTGTTGTAATATGTCGGTGTAAGAAGTTCTTAAAATGTTTACTAACTCTCTTCAACTTCCCCTTCTAGAGCCACTTTGCTCCAACATAGATGACTCGCCAAATGCTTATGTAGAAGGAAAATAACCTTCAACAAACATAAAAAAGATAATCCAATAGAAACCATTCTAGGTGATCCCAAGAAAGGTGTTACAACAAGATCAAAAATCAAGGATCACGAAGCAATGATTTCATAGATTGAACCTAAAAATGTGGATGAAGCCTTAGGGGGCAAAAGTTGGGTTCAAGCAATGAAGCAAGAGCTAGACCAATTTAAAAAACAATGAAGTTTGGACCTTAATGCGTCCATCTAAAACCAACACCATTGTAAAAGCTAAATGTGAGTACAAGAAAAAACTCGATGAACAAGGTAAGGATGTGAGGAACAAAGCCATACTAGTAGCCAATTGTTACTCACAAGAGGATGGTTTTGACTACACTAAACTTTATGCTTTCGTTGCTAGTTTAGAAGCCATCTACATACTGTTATCATTTGTTGCATTAGTAACATTAAACTTTAACAATTGGATGTTAAAAGTGCATTTTAAATGGATATATTAAGAAAGATGTTTATGTAAAACTTTATCAAATTAACGATTCAATACATCCAAATTATGTCTACAAACTTAATAAGGCCTTATATGGTTTAAAAGAAGCTCCTAAATCTTGGCCCTTTTAAGGAAAAAAATATTCAGATGATTTCATTTTAGTGAAAATATACGTACATGATATCATTTTGGTGCTACAAATGAATCATTATGTAAGACATTTTCAAGTCTTACAAAAAGTGAGTTCAGATGAATATTGTAAGACCCGTAAAATTTAAATAAGTAAATAAATAATTATGTAATAAATATGGGTAGTGGAGCCTTATGGCACTTAAAGTTAAGGTTTATGACGTGGAAAAGTAATAGCTCATAGTGTACCAAAAATCAATTGCTATTACATTAGAGGAAATTTGGTCCCATGGTGTACCAAAAAGCAATGCAAAATTATTTTATAACTTCTAAAGAAATATATATATCAACTACCAATTGCTATTCGCAAATCATATGGACCAAGAACCAATTGGAGGACTACAACACACATGAGAGTAACATTCCTAAACTTTATGATAATAGTGCTACCATGAACTTAGCTAACAATCCTATCTTCCATTAAATATTTGATAGAAAACCTAACATTTCATATTTTCATCCTTTTAGTGTTCAATGCTTTATACTAAATACAAAAGATAGTCTAGGAAAATTTGATTCCATAAGTGAAGGTATTCTTCTTAGCTATCTAAAGACGTCCAAAGCTTATAGAGTATATAACCTTCGGACTTTAGTGTGGAAGGAGCCATATATGTGAATTTTAATAATTGTAAGCCTAATAAGAAATTATCAGAGATAAATAATGTTTTGGTTTCGACATGTAAGTTACAAAGAACATTGTGACAAATACCACTATAGATTATCATGCATCAGACACTCCCTTAGTAGACAACCCCTCACCAGACAAGGAGGAGGTAAATACTCAAAATGACTCATCAAAAAGATCAGATGCACCAAATGAAGAAAATGAACTAAAGAGAAACCTGATGGGATCGTTCTAATATTTAGTTTGGGGAAGGATATTGATGCCACACTCAAGAAAGATAATAAGTTGAGTGATAAGTCATGGGGTTATGATCGCCACAAGTTACTCTGATAAGATCAAAATTGGGGTTCGTATAACTTCGAACTCCATAAAACTATCACATAGAGAAAACTCAATTTTCTGAAAATAATCATATATCTCAATATAATACAAGGTGCATCCTTTTATACGATGAATTAGGAAAGAACCTGGGAATTCCATATTAATTCTCAATAACTAAGATTTAATACCCACTAATATTGCATTTATTCTCCATTATATGAATCATTATTTCCTACGTTTAATTAAAAGATAAAAACTAGAAAGAAAATTCAAAAGACTCTTAAAGATCATATCATGAACCCTCTTCATACATAATGAAATATCATCCTACTAAAGACATCCTAAGTGATCCCAAGAAAGGATTCACAACAAGATCAAAGCTCAAAAATCAAGAAGTAATAATATTTGGGATTAAGCCTAGAAATGTGGATAAAGATTTAAAAGATGAAAGTTGGATACAAGCAATGAAGGATGAACTAGACCAATCTGAAAAGAATGATGTTTGGACATGAGTGAGTCCTCCCCAAAATAAAAGCATCATTAGAGTAAAATGGGTATACAAAAACAAGCTTGATGAACAAGGTAAATTTGTGAGAAACAAGGCTAGATTAGTAACCAAAGGTTACTCTCAATAGGAAGGTATGGACTATACTCAAAACTTATGCTTCAATGCTAAGATTAGAAGTTATTCTCATATTATTCTCATTTGTTGCATATAGTAATACAAACTATATCAAATGGATGTAAGAACTACATTCCTAAATGGTTTTATCAAGGGATAAGTATATGTAGAACAACCCCTTAGTTTTGAGAATCAAAACACCCAGACCATGTTTATATGCTTAATAAAGCCATGTATGACCTAAAACAAGGTTCGAGAGCTTTGTATCAGAGATTGAGTATCTTTCTAATTGAGAATGATTTACTAGAGGTCACGTTGACGCTACACTATTTAGGAAAGATTACTCTAATGAATTCATATTAGTGTGAATCTATGTAGATGACATCATATTCGATGCTACCAATGAAGCACTTTGTGAAGAATTTTCAAATCTTATGAAAAGTGAGTTTGAGATCACTATGATGGGAGAGCTAAAATTTTTCTTAGGCTTGAAATTAAACAAGCTAAGGATCTCGTTTTTAGACATATCCAAGAGAAGAACATCTAAGTGTTGTCAAATGAATATTTAGCTATCTTAAAGGTACTACTAATCTTAGTCTCTGCTACAAAAAACGAGAAAGTTATACTTCATAAGGATATTGTAATTTTTACTATGAACGAGACAAATTAGAACGAAAAAGCATTAGCATAGGATGTCACTTCATTAGTGAAAATTTAGTCTCTCAGTGCAGCAAAAAGCAAGGAACAATTGCATTATTAACTATTGAAGTATAATACATATCAGTTGTCAACTATTGTTTTGATAAGTCCATGACTCCCCTTGAGAGCTTAGAAGACCTTCATAGATGGATCACAATGAGCGTGACTGGAAATGAGGCTTCTAGCCTATCATCTTTGTCTTTGTTTTGCATTTTGTTGACTTTTCTTTTGTTGACTTAAGTTGAGTTGACCTTGTTGACTTGACTTGAGTTGAGTTGTTGACCCTCTTGTTTGGTTGTTTGTTTTTAAGGTTGAGCTAGGACTACCTTGGAAGAGGATAACACTAATTGGAGTGGAGGAGAAGCTTGCACTTGGGATCACACCCTTGGGCACATATAAGGAGAGCTTGGAGAACAAGGTTGACCTTCTCTTCTAGAAGGTCAATGTCACACATTAAGAAGGCTTGGTGGTCAATCTAGGTCACTCTCCACACCAAGATGCCACCTTTGAGTTGCCCTAGCTTCTAGAACATTATTTTTTTGTATTTTATTTAGTGTCCCTTTGCTTTGTATTTATGCACAGAGACCCCTTCCATCACTTATAAAATAGGCTATTTAAGACTTGTAAAATAGTTGAATATTTGGAGTTATATAAACTATATTTGACTACCTTGTGAGAGTGTTCTCCTGAGATTGTTCATTCTCTTAGTCACTTTAAGTGTAAAGCTCAAGTGGCAGCATACACCACTAATCTTGAGTATGGTGAGGCTTATTCTCCCCCTCAAGTGGCGTCTTAGCATCACTACCCCATCCCTCTTTCTGTCTTTCTGTCTTTCTGTCTTTCATCCTTTTATTCAATTTTTCTTCTCTTTTGGTTCCTTGATGCTTGTTTTCCATTCAGCTATTTGCTTCCATTTTATATCTTGTTTTGATTCTTGTTTAATTGAACTTCATCCTTCTCTTTAGCTCTTAGAAGTGAACCTTCGCATCTATATAATGCTTGGGTTATCTTAATGTCTTGGGATCTTCCTTGACATTTCTTCACCTTTAAACACTATATTTGCTAAAATGAAAATGGGTCTTTATCATTTGGTATATGTATCAGTAGAAGATACTCTAATACTTAAGTTAGCCATGTGCGACAAACATTAATAAATATTTTAATAATGGAACGTAATTAATTTACCTCGTGCATTGTACTATTTATATTGTATTTATGGAATTTCACCTAAATGGGTTTGATCCACATGGTTAATCACCTTAATTAATTCACCTAATACTCTATAAATGTGTTTTAGCCATCACCTTAACCTTGTGTTTGGATGAGGGATTTCAACAATTCCAAGAAATTGAAATACCTAGTAATTGAATTACTTGATTGAATTCTCTTCATTTCTTAAATAATTAGTTTCAATGAAGAATTGAAATATTTTAAAAGTCAATTTTCTTGTTTGGATAAAGAAATTTAATTTATATTCTAAGTGTGATCTCAACTCTACCTTTGAGTCAACGTAGCTCGACCTTCAATTCGATACAACTCGTCTTGACTTTTAATTTAAGTCGACCTTCGGCCCGACTCGACCTTCAAACCAGCTTGGCCTGACCTTACCTTACTCCACCTTCGACCCGGCTCGACCTTCGGCACAACGCAACCCGACTTAACCTTTAGTCTGGCTCAACCTTTGACCAAACCCAACTCGACCTTCACCCCAGTTCGACCTTTGATCCGGGTTGGCCTAGTTTGACCTTTAGGTTGATCTGATTTGACCTTTGCCATGACCCATCTCAACCTGCGACCCTACTTGACCTGACTCAACCTTCAGACTGACCTGCACTGGTCCAACTCAACCTTTGGCCCGACTTAACCTTCAGCCCAAATCGACTTGTTTCGACCTTTGGCATGGCTCGACCCGGGTTGACCTTGGACCCAAACCAACTTGTCTTGACCTTTTGTCCGACCCGATTTGACTTTTTGGACATGTAGACTTTTTTGTCCTAACCATTGAGTAATTCCATAAGTTGAGAAATTTCAATTTCCTTCTTTTTTGAGTGAATTTAAAATTCTACTATTTTAGTTATTTGAAATACCTTTTTAAAGCTTCTCAATTTCAATTTCTTTTTAATTTTCTCATACAAACATGTAATTTTTCTTGAAAGAATTTCAAATTCTCCAAATAAATGAATTAACCTCTTGAATTGTCTCATCCAAACACACCATAATTGAATCATAATTGTTATTTTCTCTATGCCTGGGTCAGCATAATATCATAATGTTCGAGCATATGTGGACCAATATCATCTCAGATCGGATGGCTGAGACAATATCAAGTTTGTATAGTACAGACTTTGAAATAGACAATACCTCGTACGTAATGATTAACTCTAATAATATTATCACGATGAAGTTAAGATTAGAACAATAATTATTTCATATATCTAAAAAAAGAAAAAACTCTTAGAATATAAATGAATAAATCTTTAACCAGTAAAAAATAATTAATGTTGTTCAATTTGTGACAGGTTTTTGTATTTACTACTCTTGAAAATAAATAAAGATGCATATCATTTTCATTTACAAATACGTTCATGCTTTTTTAAATTTATTACTAAATTATCCAAAATATCCCCATAATTGTTTTTAAAAGTTTGTTTTGTTGTTACGGAATATAGAAGATTCTTTATTCTTCTGACCCTTCAAATAGCGGAGGACAACAACCTTATACACACAGGACGACCCCACCACCCACCATGTCCACTCACCAGACATATTCCTTTCTTGTTTTCTATTCGGATTCTCTTCCTCCGCTGAAATGATATTCACTTTCGATATATATATATATATATATATATATATATATATATATATATATATATATATATATATATATATATATATATATATATATTTTATATTTTTTTGTTATT
>Ga0214542_1000497_pt1 | contig 71426 bp, 25 predicted proteins | sample CNSS1metaG_FD_160096 | JGI IMG/M metagenome (GOLD analysis project Ga0214542, IMG submission 160096) | Root nodule microbial communities from cowpea collected in UCLA plant growth center, Los Angeles, California, USA - CNSS1 | ecosystem: Host-associated > Plants > Roots > Nodule | place: USA...
CTTTCCCTTTTTTTTTTTTTTGTGAAGGTTTGTTCATCTGGTGTTGCTTTTCTAATCAATTATGGCTTACGAGTTAACTGAGATAAAGAGTAAGAAGCATTGCAATGCACGTTCTGTGTATAATTTATTGTATTTCAAGTGTCGGAACACGACACGACTCATACTGCGTGTGTTTTTGTTTGACAATGGAATTTTTCATGATCTCGCAGAGGCTGGTATAGGACTAATTGGTTTCGGCATTTTCTTCACATTTCTTGGCGTAGTTCTCTTCTTTGACCGTGGTTTGCTTGCTCTGGGAAATGTGAGACTTACTTTTACAATCTAAATTTCCTTCGAATAGAGACGTTCGTATTTCCCTAATTTTTGTTTTGGAATCTATTTTTGTGGAATCAGATATTTTTCTTGACAGGGATAGCCATTTTGCTTGGCTGGCGTTCTACTTGGACACTTTTCACTAATAGAGCGAACTATAAGGCATTTTTCTATCCATTTCTCTCATTTGTACAGTATTAGAATGTCACTCACATGTTACACAGTTGTTTTTAGTGTTATGCACAAGGGACATAGCTGCTTCTTGGCTTTTCAGCTCTTTGTTTTAGATCAAAGAGCATATTTATTTGTCATTCCTAAACTTGAAATTTAATTGTTAATCTGCTAAACGAGATATATTACCTCGCCTATCATATAAGTGTGAAAGTTTAGCAGTGAAAGTTTAGCAGTGATAGTTTGGTATTAATAGTAACGAATAGTTGCATATATTCATTGTACAAGAAGGTCTTCAGTTGTTACCCTTATTTGTCTTTCACAAATACATTTATCTGTTTGATAGTTGATACCCAAGTAAAATTTCTGTACAAAGTCTGCATAAATTTCTCCCCCAACCATTCTTGTTTCCAAACAATATTTGTGTATTGCACAATGGAAGAATACTGTTGTCCAATTCAAAATCATGTTCAGAACTTCTTTTCCTGCACCACAAGAAAATGCGTGTGCTAATTGAGATTTATGAAATAACTCATTTATTTTTGCCGCACTGTATCCTTGAAAGTTTCCACTTTTTCTGATGCCTTAAGGATTGAGGGCCTGTTCACAGTTGATTTGCAACATATTGTTTTGTCTTCTGTTTGTGGACAATGATAGTCTGGAACAAAAGAATGGAATTTTTCTCCAGTTAGTTCCTGCTTGTCCACTTGCCTGTCAGAGATTGTTTCCCAGTTCCAGTTGTCTTCAGAAACCAATGTAATTCTTACTAAAATCACGATTCTGTTAGGTTTGGTCAGTATCTGTTCTAATTCAATACTAACACGATGAATTAAAGAACTATTTTCTTTGGACTTCCCGCAACTCTTTCTGTGATGAAACATTAGGCCCAACATATGCTTTTGAATAGATGCTTGTCTGATGTAACTCATTTAGTTCTGTAGTAATTTTCTCCACCTTGATGTGAAATTTCCAGATTCTCTATAAAAAAAATTAGAATAGGAATAACTGGTTTGCTTTGCCTTTTTTTTTTCAGGGTACTGCATCATTTCTTTTGGGTCTATTTTTCATTTTTGTGAGGTGGCCAATAGTTGGTATAATACTTCAAATATACGGTTGTTTTTTTCTCTTCAGGTTAGTACATGACATTGACATCCTTCTTGAACTTTACATGATTTCAAAGCTTATTCTACACGTAACATTGATGCTTTTGGTTGCAGTGGTTTCTGGTCTTCTATCAAAGTGTTCCTCTATCACATCCCTGTTGTTGGATGGATTATACAGTTTATATCTCGTAAGTTTCCCTTTGAAAATTCATTATCAAGATTCCATGGTAGTATTAATATATTTGTCAGCAAAATAGTTAATTTGATTAAATACAGATATTATAACTTTATGAGGGCTTCTAACTACTAATTCAAATGAAGATATGATGGTATTGGTCCTCTAAGCGTGTCTATCAGTTCACAATCTATATATATATATATATATATATATATATATATATATATATATATATATATATATATAGCTGATGTTAAAATTTGGAATAGTGGACATCCTATTGCGTTAAAGGGCCGTAGCATTTTTGGTATGGCCTGAATGATTGTGGTGTTCATAATTTTTTTCGGCCCTAATTGCCAGTCTCGTATTGGCTACCCGCAAGGGTTGACTCATGATGAGCAAGACTGTGACAAGGGGACAATGACAAGTACCACATATGGGGAAACCCCTTAAAAACAAATATCAACAGTCTAGTAATTCTAAAATCAAAATGCATATTGATGTATGATGGCCAATAATATATTAAAAATATAAGGATTTGCATTTAATCAAATTTGAAATAACTGATATTCTTGCTCTGGGACTTTTTAAGTACATATTTTACCTCTTGTCTATATGGCATGAATGAGTTTGCTACAAACATTGATTTTGTTAGTGCTTAATATCTGTTTCTACTGTGTTGCAGCTCCTTGATTGTCACATGGCGACATGATTGATTAGCTTAGTGAGATGTAAGCAGCATGTAATTTATGTAAAAAAGTCGTACTTGGTAAGGATATTTTGTTGATTCAAGGATCATGGTGCCCTTAGATTTTGTTTTAACTTTCAATGTAAACAAGAGGCAAGCTAGTTATCCTCTAAGTTCTACTACCATGAAGGCTCGTTACTGATGTCGGACCGAACATAGGAAGATTGTTAATGTTAGGCCAAAGGCCGAAGTGCAGGATTAACCAATGTGAATAACCATTTTTATACTAGGATAATCACCGTAGAGTGAAAAATCCCAGTAAACGACCATGCTTTTAGCATGGTAATTCTGAACTGAATTTAACCTAAATCAGATATGTGCTTCTAAATTTTAGCAAAATTTGATATTATCTTTTGACCTATTAAGTGTTGATGTTATGTATAGATTAACATTGCAAATTATTTTCGCCCAATGCAATAGCCCACGTATGGTTTTCTTAAAAGTAATTTTAATAGAAAGATTCTGTTTAAAAACTTTTTTTGACAACTTTTAATTTACATAATACAAAGTAAAAAATGAAATAGGCTTTAAGTTTGAAAGTTTTGTAAGTTAATTTGTCTACCACTCTAGGTCAAGAATGAAGTACACACTCACAGATGATTGTGGTTAACATTTATCTAAAGGGGAAAAAAATAATTGCATAATTATTTTGAAATAGTATAGAATTTGCTCCAGAAGCATCTTGACATGGTTGTTTGGAATATACGTTGGCCCACGAATGAAGGAAGATTTGGGCTTACTATATAATAAGGCTTTCTTGAAGACGGTGAGATGGGGTTTGAACCCAAAAGATTGTAGTCGAAGCCTGTTAGGGGTAATTTAGGGATATAGAAAATTTTGGATGTGCAGGAAGAAATTTGTGATTTGTGAGGTTAATGTACGTTGATCAAATTTATGGAGTAGGAATGTGAACCCATTTCTGCACTATATTTTGGATTATATAATTTAAAAGTATTATTTTGAATTTTAAATTATATTTTTTATTAAACAGATATAAATTGTAAAGTAAAAGTGACTTGCAAAATCTAAAATTCAAAAATAACTTTTAAATTACATATGAAAATTATTTTTAATTTTCAAATTATACAAGTTATCTTTTTCTTTTGAAATAATTTAAAAATAACTTTAAAAAAATTCTGTGCGATTTAAAAATTATTTTCAACTTTCAGAAATCAGAAAGAGCAAAATAAATAAAAGTTATAAAAATGCAGGAAGAGAGTTACGAAAGTTCAGGAAGAAACTGTGGCAGCAAATGGTAAAATGGAGTTTCTTGCTCTTTTTGGATTTTCTAAAAAGTCGTATCGAAATTAATCAAATTATTTAAGAAAATGTTTCTGATTTATCTGAGAAAATCTTTTGGATGTATTTCAGTGCGACTATCTATTTCATACTCGTGGGTCGGTGTTTTCTTTTTCTTTTTCTTTTTTATTAATAATGTACCCAATCAAATCGTCTTAAACAGTTTGGTTAATCAAAAACCATTTTTTCTTCTGAAAACATTTATGTTTTTAATGATATACTTCTTAAGATGTTGAGTGATGTACTCTATTTTGAAGCTTTTTTGTCTGAATTTGTTATAAGCTATATAGAAGGAATTGATCCCTACATTATTTTATGGAAAAATAATAAATACTGGTATTTTACGTATAAAAATCTTAATTTTAACATTTCTTTTAGCATATATTTTAACACGTAAACATCCCTTCGAAAGAAAATATAAAAAATAATAGATACAAACTTCATATGTACACAATTTAATTTTAATATAAGAAAAATAAATTAAAAAATATTAAAAATATTAAAGCTATCATTTTTATTGTGTCACTTCCATTGATAAGTTTGGTGTCAAAGCACCTATAGACTAACTTCAGGACCGACCTTGTGCGTATTGACATAATTTAAAAATAGCATTTCTTAATGCATCAACTAATTATTATATAGTTTCCTCATTTTCTCTTTATTTCTTATATTTATTAAATATGTAAGTTAATAGTTATAGTAACTAAACATTTTAAACGATAAATGAGAAAAAGAGTAAAACATGCCTTTTGATCTAAAAGATTTAGTATAACCTAATTTTAGTGTCATGTGACATCCTCATGACTATCAATACGAATGTCATGTCTCACTTTTTAGTCAAGATAGTTATTATAAAAATTCACAAACTTATCATTTATTTCCATCACTGATGATTATAAAACTAATTTATATTTGTAAAATGATAAGACATTATTAGGTACATAATTACAAAACACAACTACTTTTTTATAAAAGTTATTCTTTGAGAATATTGAATTTTAATCATAAACCATATATTGAATTTTATAATACTTATTCACAATTTTAAATTTTTAGAGGACCACAATTTTTTTTAATGAATAACATTATAATAACTTTCATCCCTTATTAGAAATGTTGAGGAGGGTACATAATAATCATTCAGAATGTGTTGGTTAAAATTAGATATCATTATGTAAAACTTTTTTAGGAAAATAAGATACCAACCATCAATCACTCGTTCAAATTATAAGATATCACTCCAACATTCATTGTGTCTCATCCTTCATTACAATTTTTTTTTTCATTATTATTTTCACTATTTATAAGTACCAATTGAAAATTGGAATATTAACATAAGATTTTAAGATTTAATATTTGTGATTTTTTTTAAATACCAATTAAACTTTTTCACTTATATGAATTGAATTTTATCATAGGTTTTTATCGAAATAAGTTATCTCAATATACTTTTGTTGATCTTAATTACAGTTGTGATCATGGTGACATGGGTGAGGGTGAAAAAAGGAGCTCCTATCAACTTGTTCCGACCTAGGATAATAAGCTCATGGTTTTAGTCTTACTTCACTAGCGAGAAACGAAACAAGACTTCCATCTCCAAATTTGATTCAGACATAACTCGCTTCTTTTTGGGTGTGAAGCAGTGTCAAACTACCCAACAAACATTAGCTCTCCCTGAAAAGGAGGTGATCCAGCCGTACTGAATCATCAACTCGTGTTGGATTTTCTTATTATGTATGTACAAAATATGAGAAAATAAAATATTCATAAATTATATATTTTTTCATCTATAACAATATATAAAGAGAATTTTCTCTTTTGTGTCCACATTTTAAAATATTAATTTTATTCTTTATTTATTAAATTTTTGAAAATTGATCAATACTTTTATAAATTTTCTTATAAAATTGTTTATCTGTTCTTCTCTTTTTCTCGATCTATAAACAATTATTCTTTACTCTTTTCTAATATATTTCACTTTATTTTTAATACTCTTTTTTGATATATTTCACTTCATTTTTAATAAATATAATTTTATTTTATACATTAACTTAATAACATTACATTATAATCATCTACTAAAATTTAATAATATTACTAATATTACTAAATTTGTTTCTTTTACGTAAAACTTTCAACTTATACTTCTTGATTTCATTTCGGTTATCTTTTTTTTTTCTCCGTCGATCCACCAATGATTCACACTTGAAGTGACTACACTATCTTCTTAGCAAAAGATTTGTTCCGATTATGATGGAACCCTTGTTTTCGATATCCGACACACTTCAAGTTTATTGCACAATACAGTTACACTGAGCGTTCCATTTTCGATAACCTCCACTAATGTTTTAAACATCTAAGGGACCCTCATTTCATTTGTCTCACATTCCCATCATGTACCTGTTTTAGGAGACACAACACAATTCATTTCCTTTTAGGTCAACATTGGCATTTCCTGTTTCACATGCATTTTTAGTTTTCACTTAAACAACTGCAAAAAGAAGAAGAAAAAGACACAAAATTGTAACCTTGCACTTCCAACTCCACCACCTTCCAAAATCACTACATTTTCTATAATATTTTTCTTATTTTTTTAAGGAGATTCCACTTTTCTGAGTAATGCTTTGTTGCCTTACAAACACAAAGCTGCTTTCAACAATACAGAGCACCATATTCATTAAAAGTTATGTACTGGTTTAGGGTTTTTAATTTCGTATTAGAGAAAAAAATATAAATATATATAACAAGGTTGTTAATTTTTGTTGAAGACTATGGTGGTGGCCACGCACCCATGTGTGTATTTAAAGTTTTATGTCCTTTTTTGTGAGATTGAAATGATTTTAGAAGTGTTGTGAATGAGAAGGAAATTAGTTTAGAATTGATAATGAGATGCTTAAGTAGCTATAATTTGAGATTTTAAAAGTACTTAAACTGTGCATTGTCGCGTAAATTAGTGTCAAGTGGGCCAATTAAATAGAATGTTTTCATCTTCTTGCGACCAAGGAACAAAAAAAGCTAAATAAATCAAATTAATGGCAAACGTGGAAGCTCACTTTCAACAGCTTCTCCTTTTTCAAATAAGTGCTTTACTCGGTTTCAAATACAGAATTCTTACTCTTTTCCTTTCATTATCATCTCATGCTAAAACTTTCATTCATTTTGGTCCACATTACGTTAAAACCTTCAAATTTTGCCATATTCACATGCCAACCACTAAATTTGAATTTTTCCAGGTTCAAAATTTTGATATATTTTAATTTTAAACTTTAAAAATGAATGGATATAGTCATTTTAACTGAAATATATTATTTTTTTGACATGTCAAGTATGTTTTCCAGTTGATATTGAAGCAGAAATATATCAAATAATATAAACAACTCAAATTCTAATATAAAACGCATATAATATATCAAAACAATATAACATAATTAAGTTAAAATGACAATATTCATGATTTTAAAGTTTGGGAACTAAAATATATCCAAGTTTCATATATGGACGAATTTCAATTTATCATCAAAGTTCAATGACTGAAAACATATTTAACTCTATTATTTTATGTATGAAAAAAATAACTAAATAAAGTAATTATTATAAACTTAATAAACCTATCACACGTATCATTGCGTAATTATAGGATGATAATATAGATTTTGTCGTTGTCAATGCCTTTAAATTAATTTCTTAATAAATACGTATTCAAACTTATGTTTGCTTGAATCATAATTTCAGTACTATTCAAACTAGTATTCATCGGGTTTATACCCATTCTCATTCCTAAAACTTGGAATGACATGGCCCTTCTATATATAAATATATATAAAAGAATTTATTTAAGATATCATAATATAAATATGTACACAACTGTCCTTAAAAAATTAGTTACAATAGAGTTTGATAATGATAGTTTCATTAATTTCTTGGTAGAAAATCGCACTATTATTTAACTTCTTATAATCTCTCTCTCCAAGTGATGGTATTCATAGAAAAAAGAGTGTTGACCATATAATAACAAGATAATGAAGGTTTTAATTATTGGCGTCAAATTAAATACTCTTGCTTTGTTTCACACATAAATTAATATGTGTGTATATTGCACATTGGTACATTATTATCTATGTACATTGCCATAAAAGACAGTTAAAATCTTAAATAATTTTACCAACTGATAATAAAAAAATGTTAAAATGTTGAAAACCTATTTCATGCTTTAGCCTCTAAAAGAAAAGCCTATACGAAGTTGGGTGAAGCTAAGAAGCTTTTAAAGAGCCCTATAAGGTCCTACCTATGGGACCATGCCCTTATAGCATAAGCATAAAGTGTGAATAATATAGCATAATTCTATATTAAATATTAAATATATTTAAGAATAGAATTAGAAAAATGAAGATGGAGTGGTATATAATAAAGTTTGAAGAAAGAGGGATCTTATTTAATAGGAAAGATGCATATGACAAGTGTGAAAAAGTGTTGTGGGTTTTTTGGTGCTATTAGGCCAACCAAATGACATAGATGATGCTCTACAATAATGTTATGTTTATGTAAATGACAAAACAAACACTACTACTAAAAAAAGTTTAACAAAAAAGAAACATTTTTTTATCATTTTTCTAAAAATTTTAATTGACAGTTAATTGTTTTGTAGATAATTATTTTTTATAAAATTATAAAATTCACAAGTATTTTTTAAAGTTTTTTTATAAAATGTATCTTATACAAAATATTTTGCAAAAAAATTGGTAACAATTTATTGTAATTATTTTTATAATTGAAATTTGTAAATATTTGTTACATTTTTTTTAAAATAAAATTGACAAAAAATATTAATTTTTTTATTAATAAAAAAGAATCACCTAAATCATTAAGCAAGCTTAGAAAAAACATTTTACACAAAATTGGGTGTTGGAGTATATTCTCTTTTTAATTATTCCAATGCTTACATCTTAAATGAACTCTTTCGTTCTTACCTTTAAATTAATCTATGGTGGGTGTCTTCAAGAGAGAATGCGTCAAAAAATTATGTAAACAATAGGGAATATGTATGCTACTCATTGTTTTCATACATTGGAATCTAGAGATTCTACAAGAAAACAAAAAATTAACTCAAATATTACCTCAATATTAGTATCGAGTAAATTGTAATTATATTAGAGTTGGTTAAAAAAAATGCAGAAAGATAATTTTTATTACAAAAGTTAAAAACTGAAAAAAAAAATCTTTTTTTAGTAAATAAATAATGATGTAATTCTTGGATTACCATCATTTTAACCTATGCTAATAGAGTTTGGTTAATTTTAGACGCTAATCGAATGTATTTAACTCAGTTAACTCTAATGTAACACAAATGATTAACTTTTTAATGTTTATATTTATTAAAGTTAATGCAACCAACACTAATTTATATATTATAAATCTATATATCTTTGCTAGAACAAATAAAAATCGTAAATTATTTTTAATATAAAAAGGCAAATATCTTTATTCTCATTATTTCTCCCTTTCACTTTTATATAATTGTCTTCTTCTGCTCATATTCTTAATTCATACTAATTTCTTTAGTTCATACTATCTTCTCCCTTTGTTGCAATCTTCTTTTCATTTCTTTATTTAATTTTTTTTTTCAAAAATAAACGTTAACAAGTTAGTGTAAATGATTTTCGAGTATAACACAAATTTGATACTACATTTACTTGTTAGTGTGAACTTCTGATTGACATTAAATATCTATTTTTCTGTAGTGAGAACATTTTCCTGAAAAAAAAAATTATATATATATTTTTTATCTTCTGTTTTAAAAATCATTTGATAATTGTTGGATAAGATAGTGGATATGCTAACAATAAACAAATTCAAAGGAAAAATGGTGACATCTTCATCACTTTATTATTTTATTAGCTAGCTTATGAAAAGAGTATATTATACGAGGAGTACCCGTTTGGTATGTATAAAAACATAACTTTTTTCTAATAACTAATTCTCATTAAGAAAAAAACTTTGTATTAATTTATTGTGTAACTTTAACTAACTCTATACTCTTGCAATGAATTATAATATTACAATTTACTGACTGCTGATCTCTTAAATCTTATAACTGGGTTGAAGGTTTAATTACAAACTTTTTTGGCTAAAATAAAATATTAATAATTTATTACCTTTTTTTGGTTCAATATGGTCATTTATTTTAACAAAAATTTCACACTTTATCTTTTATATTTATTTAGGTATTTTATATGTTACACTTTATCAATGTTGATATTTTGAAATGGTGATAATTCTTTACTCTGGAGAATATTTTTAAACCATTTTTTTTATTATTGTTTTAGAGTTTAAAATTTATCTTATCAGATTTACCTACATGAAAATTATATAAAACTAATATCCGAAAAAAAAAAAAGTCTTACCTAAGTTAAACCGGTGACAACTAGAAAACTGAAAAATCTAACATTTGATCCTTTTCCAGGGAGTGATTTTTTCTTTTTTACTATTTTCACCGGGTTTCACAGTTTTCATGTAGAAATATTTAATGGAGTAGATTTCACTCTTTGAATTGAATTAAACACTAGAATATTCAAAATACTTTCTAAGATCGAAAACTATTGATTTGGAGAAGGCAACATTAATACATGTAGCAAAATTAATCAAATTATTTTTGAACTAATTTTTATTTATTATGATACCAAATACGGGTTTATCTTTAGTATTAATTTTATCTTTTATTTTTAACATTGTCTTTAATATTCTCTTTTCTTATTTTTAAGATTTTCTTTTTAAATTTTCATTTATAAATAAAATTCAAATAATTTTAATAGAAAGATAAGGAGAAAAATATATTCTGGTTTTTAATGATTTATTCGTCTGAGGTGTTGTTATAAACTTGACGTAGGGTTGATCTAATCACAATTTTTAATATTACGCAATCAACCATAGTGGAGATGTACTTGTAAAAGTTTACACTATAATGCCTAATAATAACTTAATAATAAAGAGTGCTGATATGAGGAAGAAAGATTATCTATAATTATGCTTCAGAAGCTTTCCCAATTATATATGATCAAATATTGCAATTTGAAGATAGTTAATTAATATCTTTATAAGTGGAAAAGTATCTAATTATAATGATAACAACATTTTTCCATCTTTGTTTTTTAGGTCTTTAGGAAGAAAAAAAAATACTCAAAAATATTTTCGTTATATATATGAAAAATGTTAAGTGTAAATCTATAAATAATTAATTTTAAAAAACTTTAAAAAGGAAGAAAAACTATCATTGTTCCTCCTAAAAAAACAACCTAAAAGTCATTTTCTTAGTAAAAATATTGTGTAACTCTTATATATTGAATCGCATAAAACAAATTTAATATGATGAGTGTAGAAATTCATGTCAGTTTACATCTACTTTTACAAGCCAAAAATGTGAGACATATTATTCATTTGTCTCGCAAAAATATAATATTTCAAATTATTTATTATTATTATTATTATTATTATTCAAATATATATCTCACACATGTATCTTCTATATTAGTAAAATTAATTTTAGAAATAGTTGTTAGTATCATTAAATGAATAAAGAAGGTGAAAGCCTATTGCATATGCATCACCGTCTTCATTATAAATTGTTGTGTTTAAGAGTTAATAACATCATTAAATAAGAACAACACATGCTAATAGTTTATTAAAAACAAACCAAGAATCAGGAAATCTTTGCATGCGCTCAGAACCAACCACATTCACACGACAAATTTTGTTTATTTTTTTACAACCAAAAGAAAAGTAAGAAAAGAAGAAACAAAAAAGTGAGATATAAAAGGAATAATAATATGTGATATAGTTGTAAAAATGTACGTGATGAATATAATATAACTCTACACACATAAAAGAAAACACTACACTGTCACGTAGTTAGAAATAAATTAGATACCTAATCTTTTGTTACTAAAGTTAACAGCAGCAACCTCGCACATGTGCACATCAAAACTAATTTAAACTAAACTTGGCCTGCCACACACTAACCCACACTTAATAAATTAACATATGATATTTTTAATTTTGTGATCTTGGTTTCAATAATTGAAAAACGATTTTCATGCTCTAATTTTTTTACTCACGCATTAATTCATTTATAATAAGCTGCATCTATTCATAAATATCATATTCAGATTTATCATAGACAATCCAAACATTTATCAGAAATCCATCGCAAACCAATCACATGAATGTTGAAAATCCCACATCGACTAGACAATTTCATAGTATATAAGTAAAATTCAAACTTCACTTTACAAGTTGATTTTGTGAAATTGAATTTTTAAACTTACTTCTAACATAATATCAAAATCATTATTTTAAAAAAAAATTATTCTAACGAGATTTCTTTATTATTATTATTATTATTATTATTAATAAATATGTATGGAGGTTTGAAGAGGATGAATGTGGTTGAATGTAAAGTAAGAAAGTGGTTAATATGCATGCAATCGTGGGCGGCATACTAAAAAGTTGGTAATTGAATTCAATCTCATCATTGCTGAGACCTCTCATGATAGACACCAGAAACACTGATTATTCCGTTATTGGCAAATTCAAAGTGTTGAATTTCTTGGTTCTGTCATGAATATACAAATCTTAATTAATGTCTTGTTTCGGTGTCGGAGGAATGGAATAACTGTTGTTGGTTCTTTTACTTGGAAAATTTTAGCAGTGAATACAAAGTTCAATGAATCGTATGAGTGAGTCGTTTTAGTATGATTGTGGAAGCTTCTATATTCTTTGCATGCTTTGGTAAGCACATCTTCAAAAAGTTGGGAATTGAACGTTCTTAAAGCGAAAAAAGCAGTAGTTCATATTCCAATATTGGATATCTCATAAATGGAACAAGATATACTAATTGCATACCAAATTGTAATAAAGATATATATACATATCTCGAATGTAGATTCCTAGTGATCTTTTAAATTTCAGACTTAACACTTTATATATCTTTTTTGTTTTCCACTACCATACATCAATCTAGAATGCCGATACATTTACACAAAATTTAAATTTTAAACCTGATACAATTTTTATCCTAGTTCCATGAGACTTGTATTAATAATCAATTTTAATGACAAAAATTTATTATTCATTATAGTGATAAATTCATATAATAATTTATAAAATTAAAAATTATTTGTTGCTAAAATAATCATTATTATGAATAAAAAATTATAATTAATTGTTAAATTTGTCATTAATTAATTAGAGACTAAATTAGAAGCTAACTCTTTTGGTAATCAAAACCTTGGTAGTTAATGTTTAGTGACCAATTTATAAACTAATTTCTTTGGTAGTCAAAATCTTTATAGCTAAATTTTAGAAACCAATTTACAAACCAATTATATTTTTAATCATAATAATAGTGATTATTTTAGTAATCATTAATTTTTTATTTTTTTAATTATGATCTAAATTGGTCACTGTAGTAATCAACAATTTTGGATGACTAAAATTGGTTGTTAACAATAAATTATATTGTTGTGCTAGATCTATTCATTACACAATTTTGTGTTAACAATTTGGGTTACACATGTATACGATAAATAATTAAATATATTATGGTCATCATATTTCATTAGATAATTTATTAAAGTGATTTGATTATATATTTGTCATGAACATATTAACTAGATACCCACAATATTTTAATTTGATGAAATAGACAAATTAGGAATATTGATATACATTATAAAAAAATAGAATTATTAATAAATAAAATCTATACATCATTTCGTTGGTAAAATATAACTTGGGGAAAAATGATTAATTTTTTTTTACAATTTTTTTTATAAATTCCATTAATAAATCCTATCAATAATTATCTATTCGTAATAAAAAATTTAAAATTGTCGCTAAAATTGATAACTTTGTTTTTTTCAGTAAAATTTGACGGCAATTACGAATTTCTTGTGATTGTAGGCTCTCTAAGATGAGAGGAAAGGAGAATGTTCTCTTTATGTATAATAAATGTAGGGTTGAGAGAAAGGGAGTATATAAAAAAATGTAGGGTTGATGAATATAAACTTTTGCTTGTTATGAAGTACTCCAAGTTTTTTTTTTATATGAATTTTTTTTCGTTAAAAACAAGAAAAGGCCGTGTCAATAAAATCACGCTAATTAGAATCGGTATACGGCATTGATTAGGATGTTATTCCATGAATGAAGAAATAATTTTTTTTTTTAAATTATAGTGTCAGTCACATTTATACAAATTAAAATTATTGATAAGAAATTTCATTTTATATTGGATAAGAAACCTAAACTAAATAAAATTTAAAATAAAACACATTAATATCAAATTGGTAGAAATCAATTGATTTAATAAAAAAACAACTTAAAAGTAAGTTACGTCAACTAATTTTCATAATTCTATAGTTTATTTTAAATGTAACGCAAATTTAACATCAACTTTTCTTACATCAACGTAGATTTTTTATTAATGCAAAATGTCTATTTCTTTTAGTTTCACATATACGGAGTTATATAAAATTGTGTTATGCATAACATGGCAATAAAGAAATAGATTAAAATGTATAAGAAGAAACAATAAATATTATAAATTACCCCTAAAAAAATAGAGAAAATTTATGAGTGAGTTTTGCGATGTATTTTTTTAGTGAATATTCTATGCTTATGCCGAATCAAATGTTATAAGGCAAGTTTTTATTCGTGCCTAGTTAACTTCAAGCACATTAAAAATTGACAAGTTCCTCAACAAATTTAGCAGCCTGTTCAACAGTTTACAAAGCATTATTTAACATCAATGCTTTATATATAGTTTTCATAGATTTGTCAATGTGATAACTCTCGAATGAATTTAGTAATAGAGTTTTTAATACTTTATATGACGTCTTAATTTTAATTTGCATTGTCGCAAATCTAAAAAAAATAGAAAATGGTCAATGATAGGATTCACATGGATTCAGCATGTTCATTTTTTTAAATAAATTGTATCTTATTATATTTCAAACAGATATTAAAGAAATATATAAAAAATATGATAAATTAGAATAATACCATGTTTGGGAAGAGTACATTGTTAATAACTACAAATAACATCATATATGGAAAGTCTACTGGTTGACTTTTTATAAAACGAATTAAAACTCTTACCTTAAAAAGAAACCTTTAAATATATGTTAAGTAAAACACAGAATTTGGATAACATCGGTTACAGAACATCACAAGTACTTGAACAAACACTTGTTCGAAGCTAATCTCTTGTTTATAATTATAATTATAATGTCCTTAATTTTTTCCAAAAAACAAGGTGTTACTACCCCTGATTTAAATTTGAATCTAATTAAAAATATTAAAAACTCTTTATAACGTGTCAAACAAATGTACAAACATAACTTGCAAGCAATTTAATTCAACATCAGTACTTCATTATTCTATCATTTAAAAACTAAAATTACGTATTATTATAACTAAGAAGAGCTACTTTTTTCTCAAATTATGATATCATTATGTTTACGTGTGAAAGTGTTTATGTGGAGTATAACTTATCTTATATTTCTTCTAGCAATCATCCATATTATAATTTTCCAACCCTCTTCTGGTCTTTATCTATCCACAGTTTATGGACCAGCTGCAAAATTAATGTGAGTCTTCACTTCTGGATATGTACATTTTAGAAGCATGTATTCCTGAAAATGGTTTCACACAATTCATTTACTTACTTATGACTCGTACTATTTTCAACTGATGCATCATTTCCATCACAACTTTCTTAAGTTGAATCATGTATATTTCATATTTCAAGTGTGAAACAAGAAATTATTAATGGTCTATAGTGAAAGATACAGTTAAGAACAATTAAAAATGGCAAAAATATTTGTATTCGGATATTCATAAGTAAAATTTATAACCGATTCAAAATTTATATATTTACTGAATATTTATAGAGTAATGAGTATGAATATTTAATTATCCATTTTTTATGGGACAAATATAAATATTATAGTATTCAAAACACAGGTACTTGTAAAGTAATGAATACGAATATTTAATTATCTTTTTTTATAGGAGGAGTATAGATATCATAGTATTTGAATTATGGATATCTGATATTAGTTTATAATCATTTTTTTTTATAATTTTTTTCTTGGATAATAATTATTATTGAGTTTTATTTTAGTATTTTTTTAAATCAAGTGATAAAAATAGAATTATTAGTAAAGAAATATTAATTATTAAAGAAAGGTTTAAAATTTGACTTTATTTAAACCTATAAAATTGAAGTTATTTTTAAAAATATCAATTTTTAAAGATTTATATTTTGGTCATTTAAATTTGCATTAATTTTTAATTATAAAATAAAATTTACATTAATTTATATACCTCGTCTAATCCGGAATTTTATCCGGAATTCAAACCATTAGAAGTTAGTGCATATGAACATTGATAAAGGTGGTTGATGGAAGTGTGTGTGAAGCATCAAGATGATGAATGAATGATACGTAGCAATGGAGAGAGAGAAGCACGTATGTTACGGTCATAAGTGTGTGCGTGTACGTGTACGTGTGCGTTGTGTGTGAGATTGTACGTGTTGAAAGTCCATTCATTCCATTGTACGTGTGTGCTTCACTTTCTCTGTTCCCATTACTCACTAACCCAATTATAATCAACTCTGCGTCAAACAACAACTGCCACTCCTCACTAATTACCCAATACTTCAGCCCCACATAAATAAATTGTCGGCGCTTCAATATTCATCTCTTACCCCCTCTTCTTTCTACTATTTCCAATTGCCCCCCTTCTTGATTATAAAAATACTTCGTAAATGATTCGTAATTGGAATAATAACTTTATAAGACCCCATCTGCAACGTTCAACATTTTCAACAATTTATGGGCTGCTGCTGCTGCTGCATGTACTTTTTGTGCTCTGTTCAATATTTACTCTTGGGATAAAAAAAACAACAACCTCATTTATTCTTAATTTAATATAAAAAAATTAATTCTTATATAATCGCGACCTTTCTAGATTACGAACAGTGTGATAACGGGGTTATTTTTAAATATGAAAACTTCAAGATAAGAAGTTTAAATCTGATATAATACAGGCCTAGAAAGTTCAACAGATGTAATTGATAAATAATTGAACTATTGTTGTTAGCTGAACAAAATTTGACTCTTATCGTGTGAATTGCACTCTTCAAGGATATTAATTTTCAACCCTGTTAAAGGAATATATTTTTGAAAATTGTATTATTATTGTAAGTAAAGATGCACCATGTCACAATACTGTACTCAATATCAGAAACAATTTGACTTATTTACCTTATACATGTCTCTCTTTTTCTTTAAGTCTTTGTAGTCTTACTTTTTTAAATAACTGACACAACTTTAAAGTTTTTTTAAAGGTTTTGTTTATGTACATAGAACAGGTTTTTAATTAACTACAAATTTATCTATAAATTAAATAAGTTCAAACTTTATATCTAAATAAACAACAAGAAACTTTAAATCCTTTAAAATAGTTCACATTAATCATACCAGAAAATTTATAAGAAGTGTAATACATTATTAATGTAGGTTGGGAATCCAAACTTAAATCAAAGTCCCACATTAAATAAAAATAAAGAGGTTGAGTACATGTAAGAATAAAAAGTCATAAAATTATTGTCATCAAGTTTTCAATTAAGAATGGTATTAATATTTTATATGTATGTTGAACTCATGTTTCATTGGTATTATATATTTATGACTGATTGTTTCCGAACACAATTATGTTTTGCATTTATTTAAATAGGTCACTCTATTATCTTCTTTTAATAACTCAAAATATAGATTTCCAATTACATAAACATTTGATGAAATGAATAAGCTCAATCTAACATTGACTTTATATGCAATTTTATTCATAAATAGTCTACAATACAATTGATTCCAAAGAAGACTATTGTATACAAGAAACAAAAGTTCCTAACCCTAGCTCCCATTTCATTTAACCCAAATTCCCACTGGAAATTAACTCTTCAGGAAACTCTTTGGTAGTAGAAAATTAATATGTAGTTGAGCAGCACACTGCTGCCATAACCTTTTGTCACCTGAAAATAAATAACACTTTTCTTATTAAGAAAGAGATAAATTTATAATGATTAAACACAACTAACAATATTTATTTCTTTCCCTTTTTCCTTATAATAAATAAGGTGTCATAATTATAGAGATTGGGCTTAGGACCATCAATTACCATGAACATTAGAGATAACAAGAGTGCCACGCAGCCTAAAACTAAATATAGGTATACGTGCTGAAAATGAATATTTATTAATATTAATTTCGCCTAATTTTGTAGCTATTCTCACTTCCACATCAATATCACATATTTATATATACTCGTTAAAGAAATATATTTATACAATTGTTATACTAAGTTTTTAAATATAATTTAAAACCATTTAAAGTTTATTTATATCTTATCTTATTTCTATTTTAACGAGTGTGTGAAAATGAGAGATGTTAGTTTAAGTCAATTAAAAAAAAAAAAAACCTCCAAGCTGTAACTACATGTCCTTATATGTTTGCACGTAAAACCAAATAACAAAGTATTGACTCTCGGAGAAAACAAAAATTAACGATTCGATGACACGGCAAATTTACTTGACGCAACACTTTTTTTTTTTAAATCTGTGAAAAGCGAATTTTCTGTGGGTTTTATAAAATTTTACAAAATATTTGAAGGAAAAATTACAGAAAATACGAAAAATAAAAATTAAGTATATTAGTAATACGAGGTAATAGATGAATAGAAAAAAAATAATAAATATGTAGAAGAAAGTCAAGGATCTATACGTGAAATATGAATATGGATACAGCTGCATTGGATATCGGTTTCATTGAATTACTACAGAAATAATTTTCTATATTTTTGTTCACTCGTGGCAGAGGAATGAAACTGTTTCTTTGGCATATAGAGTTGAAGTCAACCTCAATCAAGGGAAAAAAATATATAGGGTCCACTTGATCATGTTCATCATTAATTAAAGCATTCTCTTGTTCTTCACTCCACTCACCCAGCCGCAACAGAAAAAAAAAAAAAAAAAAAAAAAACCCGACCCAGCTCGTGGCATAATTTCCAACCGACCACATAAACAAAAAAAACTAATCGAAAAATAGGATTTTGAAGTTCTCGGTCAAATCCTCGCCTAACATGCTTTTTTGGTCTCCTTTCACGCACAATTCCCTTCTCCACTTCATATAAAACTACACTGTGTGTCTCTCCTTTCATTCACGAACAACCCTCTCTCTCCCTCACTGCTTCAAATTCTTCTTCATCTTCTTCTTTGTTTTTCTATGGCTTCTGTCACTCACCCACCCATCACACCCATCACACCCACCACACCCAACACCGACCAAATCACATTCTCCCGAACCTTTCACCCCACAAAGTCTCATCCTTTCGGCCAGGTTTCACTTCCCACCAGAAAAAACCACTTGTCTCCTCTAAACCACTCAATCGTTATTTCTGGTTCCGCCCTAGGAATCACCGCCGCCAACAACGTTAATAATAATGTTTCCAACATCACTGCAAGACCCTCGCTTGCCAATTTTTGGAGAGAGGTTCAAGGGTGCAACAACTGGGAAAACCTCTTGGACCCCTTGCACCCTCTTCTCCGGCAAGAGATCATTCGCTACGGCGAGTTCGTAACCGCCTCTTACAAAGCCTTCGACCTCGACCCCACCTCCAAACGCTACTTGAACTGCAAGTTCGGGAAGAAGAGAATGTTGAGCGAGGTGGGAATGTCCAACTCCGGTTACGAAGTCACCAAGTACATCTACGCCACACCCGACATAAACCTTCCCAACATGTCGAACCCTTCGTTTTCCTCGTCCTCTGGTCGGTGGATTGGTTACGTGGCTGTGTCTTCGGATGAAGCAGTGAAGAGACTTGGGAGGAGAGACATACTGATAACTTTTCGAGGAACTGTTACGAATCAAGAATGGATTTCAAACCTGATGAGTTCCTTGAGACCCGCCATGCTTGATCCTTATAATCCCCTACCCGAAGTGAAGGTGGAGTCAGGGTTTCTCTCTCTTTACACCTCCGATGAAAGCTCTTCAAAGTTTGGACTCGAGAGTTGCAGAGAACAGCTTCTCTCTGAGGTGTCGAGGTTGATGAACAAGTACAGAGGGGAGAACGAGAGGCTGAGCATATCCTTGGCTGGTCACAGCATGGGGAGTGCCCTGGCCATTTTGCTCGCCTACGACATAGCGGAGCTTGGATTGAACAAAAAAAAAAGCAACAAAAAAACCGCCACTGAGGTGGTTCCAGTGACAGTGTTCTCCTTTGGGGGACCAAGAGTCGGAAACTCGGAATTCAAAAACCGGTGCGAGGAGTTGGGTGTGAAGGTGCTGAGAATAGCGAACGTGAACGACCCCATCACGAAACTACCGGGTGTGGTGTTCAACGAGAATTTTAGGGTTTTGTTGGGAGGGAAATACGAGTTCCCTTGGAGTTGCTCGTGTTATGCACATGTGGGGGTTGAACTAATGCTTGACTTCTTCAACGTGCAAAACCCTTCCTGCGTTCACGATTTGGACACTTATATCGGCCTTCTCAGGCGTCCAAAGAACGATGAAGTGCTGAAGCAGCAATTTGATGGAGTGAACTCTTTGTTGGAGAAGGCGAGAGAGTTTCTCTCTGGCTCGCAAACCATGAAAATTTTACCCGGTGTGGTAACTGCATGTAACTACCATGATCTTCTGAATTCAGTTTCAAGAGACATAGTGTGTTCTTGGAGCGATGAATTGCTTTTTGGCCTGGTTCTTTTGTTGTTGTAAGTAGAAGTAATGAAACTAGGTAATTAGTTAACATGTTGTTGTAGAAGTAGCTAGCTAGAAATTGTCACATGAAGATTGAAGACGGCTAGGTATCTCTCTCTGAATATATATGTATGTAAATCCTTGTAAATTCATGGAGCTTTCAAATCCTTGTTCCTCTAACTTGCACGTACATAGTTTATAACATAATCATCTTCGCCATATTTGTTCTACACTGAGTTTTCAGCAACTGAACTCTGTGCAGTTCACTCAATTTTTGTCTTCTCCTAACAATCTTTCTCACAAACAAGCAGAAGTAGGAACGGGGAGGGAGATACAGTACTGATGAGACCTTTAACCCAATTACATAAAGCATTAACATCACTCTCAACCTAAAACCTTAAGATAACGGGTTTATGAATCTTTGTCTTTGTATAATACTGTACTTTTTCATTTCTAATTAATGTGAACTTTTTCGTTTCTAATCAATGTAAAACTTAGACCGAAACTTGAATTACTGTCCGTAGGGCATCATATAATAATGGATGAAGTTTTCCGAAGTTAATTTTTCTTGCCAAAATTACAGTAGGTTAATAAAAAACAAATGAATTTGATTCCTTAATGAAATTTTCTGTGTTACTTCAAAATACATGGATGACAACACTAAGAATTATACGTGTTACTTTTTTATCGTGATTTCAAAATACATTGACGATGACACTAAAATTTACAGAACAGATGATAACACTAAAAGTTCCACCAGTAGAAAATAGATACTCCAAACAAGAAAAAAAAAATATAATGATAATCTCTTGCCCCACTTAGCCACTTTCGCTCTTTGTAAGGATGATTAGACACCAAATAATTTCAAACACCACAACACAATATCATAATTTTACAACTGTAATTGAGATTGTGTCATGTAAAGTTACTTGTCTTTCCATTGTTCTATGCTTTTTTTGCTTTTTCATGCACTTTTTCTTAATTACTTCCAGTAACTTTAATTTATTTTTATTTTTTCAGTTTTGACCCAGAAGTTATTCGTCTCAATCTGAACTTCGTACTTACTCACATCACATGTTTCATGTCAAATGACTTTCATGCGAACATGTTTTCTAGATGGAAAACTACTCCTTCGATCTGCACCCTAAAGGCTTGAGCTTTTTGACACATTTCGTAATCAATTATGATATTGTGAGACTCTTTTTATTTGATTTTCACCCTCATTTAATTACTCTTTCCGTCTTTCTTTCCTTTTCAGTTTTATCATTCATCACATCTATTCTTCTTTTCATTTCATTTCTATCCCAAATAAAAATAAATATATATACTAAGAATACTTTTAATAAGAGTAAAAAATAATAATAATATTCTAGCGTAGATCCTACTAGCATGTGTGTTTTATTTTAAAGAATTTCTTAAAGAAGTAACCTTTTTCAGTTTTAAGTAATTTATATTTGTGAAATATTCATTAAAATATTTTTTTTTTACTTGTAAGAAACTCGTAACTAGAAAAGATTAGGAAGTAAGCAATTAGAATGTGGTAAGATAAAATATTCAAAAGAACATGAACTAATTAGGGTGTATGCACCTTGACTGTAGAGAAAGAAAAACTACGAAAGGGATATGAAGATTGATTTAACAAGAAAGAGAGAAATTAAAAGAATGATGTTGAAAAGGTGGATAAACAAAAAGGAGTGTGAGAACATCAAAATTATCTTGTAAAATGTGAAAATACATGAGAAATAAAAAGTGGAAAAGTAAAAGTTTTTACACCCCTTTTTTTCCTTATCCTTTTAATGTATATCAAATCACCAAGCAAATTAAGAGGGACATAGAAAAAGCAAAAATGTCATATAAAAAATAAATTATGTGATAAAAAAATTAGAAAGAAAAATATAATGGGGTAGGGTTTTATAAGAAAAAAAGAGCCAATAAACATGACGAGTGTAAAAGATACCGAATACTAATTATACTTGCTGAAAAACTTTTAATAACTATTTTTTTACTGTTTATTTGATAGAAAGCTTAATAATATAAGTCATTATCTGTCTACCTTTCGTCCTCGCAGTGTGTTTTGAATTTTTTTTCAAATTATTGCAGCCATAAACGTCAAATGTTATGACTTAAAATGTTTAGTAATAGTTTTACTTATTTTTTTTATAAACAACTGTATTTTAAAACATATCCTGGAGTGTATATAAAAAAATGATAAAATTGAAACTAACATTTCTTCTTCATCTTGTTTATCATCAACATTAATGAGGGGGAAGAAGGGTACAAACTAACCCACCACCATTCAACATTTTACGGACCAATGCATGATAGAATGAAGGAATTCATGAATAAAGATTAGAAATGATTTAAAATGATTTATTGGGAGTTTGATTTTGGTGCATTTAAAGAAGCATACGGAAGGTGGTATAGTTTGAATGTTGTACGTCTGGTTACATGTGGCAGCAGCAATGTCACAGTCCAGCAATGGACGGTTACACGACCACAGTTGATTGTTTGACAAACTATTTGTCGAAAAAAACATGCTTGTTTGCATGTTGGGAAGAGCCAACGAAAATGAGATAAAAGCCACTAAATTTGAAAATTAGATTGCTCAACATTTCTGGGCAAGATTGGTCGGAAAATAGCTATGCATTTTCCATGCAGGGTATTGCTCCAACATGCGTAGATTATGTACTTGAGAAAAATGTTTAGTGGGGTAAAACTCAGAAATATTAGAATTGCCGGGTACGATGGGGTTATTCTTTGAGCCAGACACTTTTGGTTCTTTTTCCGATACTTCTGTGTGCAAAAATATAGAGCCGACAAATAGATATGAATATATATACTATTAGAATTTTTATTATGATATTGAGATGGATGAACATATACATATCCGTTCTTCTTACTTTTATTTATATATATATATAGTATTTATTTAAATTATTAAAATTATTATTATTTATTAGATAATTTAATATTTTTTTTCTTTACAAAATTTAATATTTAAAAGGTATTTTTTCTCTTCTCATAACTTTGATTATGATTTTTTTCATTTTTTGTGATTATGTATTATATGATGTATTATAACTTTAGTGAATAAAATAGAATTTAAGTTTTGTATTTGATTATTTTTAACCTTTTTAATATTTTCATTTATTGTTTATTTATCTTTTTATAAAAAAGTTTGATTCTCAGTTTTGAATTCGCATAAGTCATTCATTTATAAGATAATATAAAATTTTCTTTTCTTTTATTTTTTATTCTCTCTTGTACTTAACTTTTGTTTTATTTAAAAATATTTTGTTTTGTTGAAACAACTCTTGTTATTTCTTAACATTTTGACTATTTTGATATTTGAAAAATTTTATCGGACCTTCAAGGTATTTTTTATCTTCTTATATCGTTAATTATATATCTTTTTTTGTTTGTGCAATTTTATTCATCGAATTGTTTTATCTTTTTATTTTTTTAATATTTTTATTTGTGTTTTTATTATGTAGAATATTGTTTTGATGAATTTTATATAACTATTTATATTTTCTAATTCTTTTTTGTGAGTGTAATTTCACCATCACAATTGCATAAAGATTCCTATAATATAAGAAATTGTTGTTATTGTCATAAATTTTGTTTACACCATTCAACATATAGATTGAAGTTGAAAAAATGAAAAATGTATGTCTAAATTATTATTGGTTTAATATTTTTTCTCTACATGGTTCGTTCCATATAATATTTATCGATGCATAAGAGAGGATATTACTAAAGAGGCATTTAAAATATTTTTAGTGTTGAATATTTGTATTTTTTTATAAATTATTTTTTAACTTTATCAACTTTGTTTCATTCATGTTTACAAAATTTATATATTTTTTGGTTGTTAAAATTTATTTATGTTAATTGTGAAATACTTTATTAATTCTTTCACTTTTATACAATTGTTATTTTTGTATTCTCACTTATAATTATTATTATTATAATTTCTTTATAAATATTTGACAGCATTGAAGATATGAGAATGTATTTTTTGTATTAAATATTTGATAATGTTATTTTTTTTTTCTATGCAATTTTTAGTTTTTCATAAAAAATGTTTGACATTAAAATAGTAAAAAAACGGATATAGACACATATATAAGAATAAGACTAAGGGTGAGACAAAAATATAAATATAGATATGAAGATAAAAATGAATTTTTACCTTTAGAATATACATGGAATAATAAAACTCGTGACTTCTTGTTATAATTCATTGTATATTTACATATTTATATATTTTTTAATTATAGTCACTCCAACGAATACAATAAAAAAATGAAAATACAATCTTAAACTTGAACCTTTTTACTTGAATAGTCATTCCAACGAATATAAAAAAAATGTAAATAATTTTCAATCTTAAACTCGAAAATAACACTGCAATTAAGAAAAAAAAAAACAGATTCAAAAAATCTAAAACAGTTTCAGCTTTTAATTAATTTTAGAGTTCTGATTTAGAGTCATTAAATATTAAACACTTTCAATTGTGTTAATATTAACCTTGTTTTCTCCCCTTAAACTTAACCATTCTTCCATAAATGTTGCATGTCTTGTGTTATATATACTCTGTTACTCTTCCTACAAAATTATAAGCATAAACTAAAATATATTAATTATATTTTCTTTTCCACACACATCGCTTATATATCAGTAAAATAATAAATAATATAATAATATTTAAATACATAATTATTATTTGATTTAGTTTGGATCGGTTTCAAAATGTTACATCACAAACTAATATAAATTATTCGATTCTAGAAAAAATATTTAAATTTATTCAAAAATAATAATAATGAGTTATATATTTGTTAGTTCTTTGAAAATAATCTTGTTCGAGAAAGAATTGAACAAAAATATGAGGTGGTGACTTCTTTTAATGAGTTTTCAACATTGGTTTGCCACATCAAAAGATTAACCCTTCCACTTTTTATGATATTTTTTTTCCTTTATATCTTTCTCAAAATAAATAAATAATACAATAAATGTTAATTCAATGTAAGACTGGTAAGGTATAATTATTACTGAAGAACTTTTTGTGTAATCAGATAATCTACTTTTGAACAAATTTATTAAAATAGAAGTTGATTTTAATTTAAAAGCAGAAAATATAGAATTTAAGTAAAGATGAATCTTCTTTTTAACGTGCTAACAAAAAAAAAACATCATTTTTAAAAGGGTTAAATATAATTTTAGTTCATAAATTTAGAAAAATTTAGAGATACAATTGAAATACGTTTATATCACAAACATTGATAAAGTTTGGTTCTCAAACTTTAGAAATAAATAAATATTGTCCTTTTAACTGAATTATATGAAATTATTTTGAAATGTTAAATAACATTTAATGTTGACTTTTGAATCGTTTATATCATTTGACACATTTCGATTCAAATTTCAGTATAAAACATTATTTAGCATGTAGAAAAGTTGATGATATTGGATTAATATATTTATTCCTTTTTAAGTTTAGAGACCAAATATATTAAAATTTAAGATATAAACAAATTTCAATTTCACCTCCAAATTTAAACACTAAAAACATATTTAATCCATTTTAAAAATATAAATCAAAAGATATAAGTCTAACACATAAATATTGACTCATTCTTTTTGTTCTAAAAATTCCTGTTTTGGTTTCATATTTTAAATGCTTTGAAATATCCATACAAGAAATGAGTGTGATAGTAATTTATATCTCTAATGCATATGAAAAATACCAAGTCAATGGTATTAAGTTGTACATGAGATAGTAAGCATGCATGAAGAAATTAATGGGTTGGTGAGAAACCTACCAATGTACTTTTTTATGAGAGCGATGTGCACAAACGTGTTAGAGATGTGGTAAACATATATAATATTTCTTCATATACTACTTCTTTTGTTATCATACTTTTATATTAAGTTTATTTTTTGAATCTTTTAAATAATTAAACAATAAAATACATTTAAAACAATTGCAAACAATAAACACTAACACAAAAAGTGCATATAATGTCTGTTATTTTTGGTGATGTGAAGGGAGACATCGGTTCTGGTATTATCCGATGTTAAGGGACGTCAGATTAGTGAAGAAACTGACGTTATCGGACGTCGAGCGCGTGGGAAACAAACATCAAATTAGAGAGACATCAGGCGTGTCAATAATAGACATTAAGGAACGTCAAAAATTTTTTGGACAACGTTAAAATTACAAATATTATTGATATTTTTAACGTCTTGTGTTTTTTCGGCAGACATTAATTGGATGATGTTATAGACATTTTTTGTGTTATTGAAAAAATAAAATGTTTTTAAGGAAAATTGTGATAAAAATTAATAATACAATCTTAGAGTTAAAATTTGTGACGGTGATTTAGATTTGACCCATTCATAGGACTAGTATTTAGGCATTTCCACAATGCATTATAAAAAGTTATCATAATATTGACGTGTTATAATATTGCCATTAAGGTTGTTGTTTTGCCAAAAGTGGATAATGGGATTATTTCAAATTAATTAATCATGTTAACGTCATCATGTATTGTTCTTTCTATCTTTTCTATTCAGTTCATTCGATTCAGCATATTCAGATCAAGTTTTTATTTAGCACTGAGATTGGAAAGTTTTCCTTTTGAAAATAATAATGATGATGATAATAAATTAGACTAGAATCCTCATTTGTGGTGAACCACCTGTCACCAGAGCACAACTGGTGCATAAAAATTCAAAAAATTTAATTATGTTTAAATAAAGTGATCCATGTTTCAAATTTCAATTTTATACACGAAGAAAGAGGTTTATTTGTTAAAAAAATAATAATTAAAATGTACTAAAATTTTATGGCACTATTTAATTATCGGGTTTGTGTAAGTGTGTGACTCACTTCTAATTAGAGTGACTCGTGAATTTTTTGAGGATATGAAAAATCGACTTAAATAACATTGGTCAAACCATCGATAAAACGATATATATATATATATATATATATATATATATATATATATATATATACATATATATATATATATATATATATATATATATAAAAGTTAATAGTTGGTTATAATGTATTTATACATGAAATATTAGAAATACAAAATAACTAAAAACTAAACTCGGTACATATAAGAAAAACACTTATAAGAAAAATCATAACTAAGGGAAAATTCGCAAGTGGTTATTCATTACTATAGTGTCAAGTGAAAATAAACTAAGGAGTACAAACCAATATACTTTGTGGGTTGCACGTATAAAAATTTACAAAAAAAAGAAGAAAAGAAAAACAAAATAAAAAATATTGGCTTAGAGACTAAAAAAAAGTGTTGTTGGAATTAATTAACTAATCACAAAGTACATTCTTGGCACGGGAGAAACATCTTACATTGCTTATTGGCCAATAAGGATGCAAATGAGGTTACAAGAAAAAGAACAAAACTTTTAATATTCAATAATTATTCGTTAGGAATGAAGTACAAAACCAATTATAATATGTACCGGTGGAATAAAAAAAAGTTAAATATGTTTTTGTTCTCTTAATTTTAATTGAATTTTGGAATTAGTTCATTTTAAAATTTTGGATCAGTTTAGTCTTTCATCTTTTGAAATACGTGGATTTAGTCATTTTAATCAAATTTTGGTAAGTTTATTTAATGTTTTGTACGCATTTCAATATTGTATTTGAGTTGTTTATAATATTTGACACATTTTTGCTTTAATGTTAAGTCAAATACTATTATGAAACGCATTTGATATATCAAATAAATTTAACAAAATTTAATTAAAAGAACTAAATCTACGTAGTTTGAAAGATAAATGATTAAATTGGTTCAAAGTTTCAAAATGGACTAATTTCAAAATTCACTAAAAGTTGAGGGACAAAACATATTTAACCTTAAAAAAAATCTAATATGACATATTTATTCTAAAATATTATACAAGTTAAGAAAATAGGTCTTCAAATATTTTTTTATGTAATCGAACGCATAGAAAAACACAACATATAATAATAATAATAATAATAATTCCATATTAATTTCGATAAAAAGGTAGATAATTTAGTGATTAATGGGTCAAGTAAAAAATCTGAATGATTTTCTTTTAAATCACTTATAAAATTTGTCTGAATAATTTTAGTAACGTATTATTTTAAGGATAACTTTTATATGTATATAAACTAGCAACATATTAATTTGTTCACCAGTTCGGTATAGACTTCATTACTCAAAAAATAATTTAATTATAAATTTACGTATAGATAAAATCCTATCAGTAATTATTATTACAATTAATATTTTAACACATTTTCTGTTTTAGTAGTATGTGGATAATTAAGACATTAAGACAAATAAAAAAAATGAAGGAATCAAAAACAAGATTAATGGATGGTCATACTAGAAATCAAAATAGGGTTAAAAATAAATCGAGGTAAACTTTTGCAAGACAAAATAAAAAAATCAATTTAATTCTGTAATTATGGGTGTATTTGGTTCAGAATGATCTTAAAAGTAAAATTTAGTTATTTTTTATTTGATGTGAATTTTTTACTTTTTAATTAATTTTAAAAATCAAACATATATTCGATGTTAGAAAATTAATTCTAATCAATTTTATAATACTTTAATGCAAAATCAAATATGCATTACCTTTTTAATGTAAGATATTTTTCTTTTGCTGAGAAAAAGTTTAGTTTCATCTCTAATTAAAAAAAAAGAAGAAAACATTGATTAACATCCAAAATCTCAATTATGACTTTATTAGAGATACTAATCACTGTTTGGATCACAATCAATGATTTTGATTTGGGAATTATTATAATTGAATAAAAGAGAAATGAGTTTTTGAAGGATATTTTGTGGTGTAAACACAGCATTCAATTATTAGATTCCATTAAAAGCGGAACTCTAGGTTGATTACGATGTCTACTACCATTTTTTTCTTTCTTTTTTTTTGTTTTAATTTGTGGCCTCATTTATGAACTCTAACATATCATTGTCAAATTGAAACTTTATAATTAAAATAAAAATAAAAATTGAGCATTTATTGAAAACTGTTGTGTACGTAATACATGCCTCCATTGCACAAATCTTTTGCTTGACTTGACTTCCACAAACCTTAAAGACACCCAAAAGCAATCAAAATATATTCAATTTTTTAATCTTAACACTGTTCACCCGGTGGCTGTGTGTGCCCCATGCCCAATAATTAACTAACACAATTATATTAAAATACACTTTATTTTTTCTATAAGTTTTTCTTAAGAGACAACACATTTTTCTAGAAACAATCATACGACTATGTTTTGGTTTCTCCATAAAATATTTTATATAACAATTATTCTAAACTTAAGAAATAATTTACAGTAGGATAAAATATAAAATCTTAAATCAATTTCACAAATAGTAACCTTTTTGAATTATCTGAAAAACATTACTGATACTTTCTATATACTGCACTAATTTTTCTATTGGAGAGGTTGATGTAAATGTTCAAAAACAAGAAAAAAATTTGTGTAATTTCACAATTAATTGTAGGAGTGGTTAATGTAATTTGGTATAAACAACTATAATATTAATGCTTACCCTATTCACTTATGCGATATTAATAATTAATTATTTGCAGCTGCTAAAAGAGTAATAAATTAATTCAGTTTTATCATTTTACGAGGACCGTATATATTCTGTTATTTTCAATCTATATATACAATTTTGGAACCATAAATACAATACACAGATACACAGAAGTAACCATTTTTCATAATTATTTTAAAAAAATATTTCGAACAGAATTTAAAAATTTAAAATTTTGACATTAAGAATGGGGTGAGTTTAAGTTCATTCTGAAATTAACATCACCAGAATATCGACAAATTAGACATTTTCTTGTGTTGCCACCGTATCAGTCTCTAAAAAACATATCATTGTGATGTGATGTTAGTGATTTAGTAACAGATATGTCTAAATCGTGCAATATTTGCTTCTTTTTTTTCATAATCCGGAATCTTTGACATTTAAAATAAGTCATATTCAGCATTAAAAAATGTAGTGTGGGGAGAGATGAAATTTTGCTTCATATTTTATTTATACTAATTTGATCTATAATTTAATCATGGAAGCTCTGTTGAAGATGTTAAAAACTTAGAGAGGGTAAATGAAAAACTGAAGGCATATAAATGATTGGAAGAAAAAATGAGTGTGACAGAGAAGTTAAATTATTAGGCATAATAGAGATACAGAAATAGTATATCAATGTTGTCACATCATTGCTTTATATTGGGAGACGTCATGATTTACATTAGTGAGCTGGTGCATAAAATCCACTCATTACCTGTTCCCTTTTTTTTCTCCTAAATAAACTAATACTCAACAATTCAAATATTTAATCTATTCTTTTTATTGTTTCTAATATTATTTCCACAAATCTAATAATTTTATATTATTTATAAATTAACATTGTTTTAAATCTATTTTTCTTCTTTCATTTTTAAGATGTTTTTCAAAAATAAAATTGATACAGAAGTTTAGATTAGATAATATTTTAGAAATATGGTAATGAATCCTAATAATATTATCTCAAGCCACTTCAAGTTAGAATATTTAATTGTGTATTTTTTGTGTGTTGAATCTTTAGAAAGAAAATTGAGGAGATTTAATATTAATAAGATATGAGTTAAATTTATATTGAGTACTCATTTCTTTTATCGTTGTTTTTTTTTTAAAGGAATACACTTACCTGATTTAAGACTTTGATGTTAGGGGCTCGTTTGAGCCGATCATCACATAAATCTTTGACTCTCATACCACTTTTAGATCTTTCATAAAGAGTATTATTAGAGAGATTTAATACCAATGAAACATTAGTCTAACTCACATATAAAAGATTGACATAACCTCTAACTCAAAATCTTAAGACAATAAATTTATGAGTCTTTATTTTTATATGATGTTCAACTTTCTTATTTTTATCCAATATAAAATTTATACTCACATTTAAATTTTAAATATTTGGATACATTTGATCGTCTCAATTTGCTTAAAAATTCATCTTAATATTTCAGTTTAAATACACATTTTTTATTAATATTTGAGTTTAAATACACATTTCTCATCCAATTTTCTTCAACTTTCTATTATATCTTTTTAAGATAAAATTGTAATAAAATTATACTAAAATAAATATTATTATTGATCTTAACAATATTATCTCATGAGACTCAAACTTGAGATGAAAATAATAAATTATGTTTCATATTGTGTTTCTTTAATCAATCATCTCGAAAAATCATTTCTTTCCATGCTATAACAAATCCAAATATATCTTCTAAATCTAGTTGCTGGCACTATAATGTAACATGTCCTTTTTCATCAGTAACAACTTTATTTATGCACGAAGAATTAGAAAATTTCGATCAGAATTGAAAGAAAAAAAAAACAAAATGTGTCGAAAATTAGGGTAGGAACATCAAGCACATGTTTTTCCTTTCAACCTCATTTTCATTAAACCTTAACTTTTTAAGAATTTAGCTGTAATCAATATTTTATCGCAGCAAACGATGACTAATACGTCAAATCGGTGACTAAACACTTTGCTACATTAAGCTGATGTTAAAGTGAAACAGTAAAAACTTTAATATAATACAAAATATGTTTTCTTTTATTCATCTTATAGTACCCTCCCGCTTGATTTTCTTTTCTTTTTTCAAGTAAAAACAATTATTTAAACAAGTTTAATTTTTCTTCATAATTTTTTAACAAACTTACATTAGTTTAAATTGATTTGTCTTGCGTGTTTGTTCTTTATATTACGACTCTCTCAATATTTCAAAGAGTTATCATATATTGGTTGATTACTTTCGATTGAAAATATATTTTGTTCTTCATAGTTGGGACATAAATATTTTTCAATAATTTGTTGTATAAGATTTGACTAAACATTCTAATTATTTTTCAGTACTGTCCAAAAGGAGCAGTTAATAATAATATATGATATATCCTTTTGTGGGTCAGATACTGAGTAACCACTGTTTTTTGCTCACTATCTTTTCTAATTTTTTAAAGTTATATATTTGGTGTTAGTGGTGAATGACAAAACTGGTAAAGCACGTGGATAGACAAGGATTAATTCTTTTTAAGAAAATCGATAATCATATAATGATTTTTTTCTTTTTTTACATTATTCATATATAGTTCCATGTCTGTTCTTGTGGAAATTAAAATGTGATATATTATTAAAATGTATTAATATATTACAATTTAAAAAATAAACTTAAAATATACATTTAAAAAAGTATATTACAATTAAATTAAAATGGACTCTTCAGTTATCATTTGAATCCTATAACACCTGAATAAGGATGAATATAAAAATAATAAAGTTGACACTTTTTAATTCAAGGTTTTTTCATTCTTCATGGGATGTAGACAAAGAGAATCTAATCTCTCACAACAAATCTACTTTGTTGTCATATTTACTTTACATATAAATGTTCATGTATATGTATTTTCCTTTTAAGATTGAAACTAGCTTGGAACAAATGATTGTTCTTTTTTAGGACAATATATTCTTATATTTTGATTGATACAATTAAAACATAAGTAGGTTATGATGATTTCTAAAGTATTTATTTGTCCTCTCTTTGGAAATTATGTAAAATTAAATTAAGAGTATAAAAGAAGTATTTTATTTATAATTCATGTAAACTAGATATAAAATTGGTTGGAGGGTAATTGTGCTAGGATTTATGCGATTGTTGAGCCCTAAATTGTTGAGATAATTAGTGTTTGATAAGGATACATTTTGTAGGATATAGTATAAGATTTTTTGACTGACCAATAAAAGAAAAAAAATTTAATGAAATATCACATCCATTGAATAAAAGTTTATTTTATGTCTAACATTTGTAGGAGTGTTTATATTTACTTATTTTTGAGTTTGGAAGTAAAACAATAATATAAGAGTTCATAAAACTAATTGTAGTAAAATTTTAAGAATTCTAATAAACTTAGAAGCAAAAAATTTAAAAATATGATAAGTTACAATTTAATATATGAAATTCAATAATAATTATTGCTTTAATTTTAAATATTCAAATTTATTTTTATTCATTAAAAGTACTGTTTAATTTAAATTTGTAAATAATAAGAATATATATTTTAATTTAAATTAATTTTTAATTATTAAATTACAAATAAAAAACAAGTGAAAAATATACTATAAGAAACTACATGAAGAACCTGATATTGTTTTATTCAAGATGTCAATGAAATTTCAATAAGCAATAATTAGACATGCACTTATAAAACGCGAAATATAATCATTTCACGATGTTAATACATTATCACTAAATATAGATAAAACAAAAGCATATCAGTTTATTATAAATAAAATTGAAATATATAAACTAATTAGAATTTTTTTAAATAGTTATGACAGAACTATCCATTATAAACACATCATTAATCTTACGAAGCTTTTTGTCCTGAATTATTCATCATCTATACACCATCTCTTCTTCACTCAAATTGGATAATTCTTTTAAATAAAAACAACTAACCCTGATACATTATATTTTATAAAAATAGTATTCATAATTAATGTTTTAAATAAATTTATTAATTATATTTTATAATACAATACCATATAATTAAGTATTTTTTAAAATTTGTATTAAAATTATTTTTTATACTATTTATATCAACAATTAACATATAATATTAATAATATCAAGATAATTCGTAAATAAAAAACTTCTTACAACCAATAAATCTTAAACCAAACATGAATTTGGTTTAATTTTTGTGTGAAAGTAAGAAAATAAATGTTTAGATTACTATGGGCACCCAACACACTTACTAAGCCCACTCCTACTTTGTGTTTATATTTGTTTCAGTCGAAAACACAAAAGCCCCACAATGTTTACTATAATCCATCCTCAAATTAATGTCCTCACCCCCTCGACTTAAATACAAATGTCACATACAAATTAAATATGAAAATAATTCATATATATCACAAACTTTATCTTCGTAATTAAATAAATTTAAACTTAAAATATATTAAATTTAATTACGAATTTTTAGTTTATGTCGTACACTTATATTAACTGATGAAATTTACTTAAATTATAAAGGTTGCGTAAAACTTAAATAAAATTGATCTTGACGCACTTCATTTATTTTGACTTCATATAATTTCTTTTAAAAGACTTCATGAGGTCGAATACTTTGGAAATGAATTTAAGTAATTTATGAAGATGTTCTAAAATGAAGCAAAGTTTGAATTTGCTTTAGAATTTAAAAGAAAAATGTAAATTTTATTGAGGTGCTTGTGAGGGTCCATATAGTTAAGATTTGTAAGATGGGTCCTGAAGCATGATGAATATAATGAATATAATGAGTCGTTTATGTTGGTTGACGAGATGAATTTTTTTACAATTTCAACTCAAAAGCTCATAGCGACTAATCTAATAATAAAACTAATATGAATTATACTTTATATTTTAATATATATAGTTAGGTCAAATTGTAAGCAATGTGTCCAAAATCTAATGAAATCTATTAACCAAATCTAATCTAACTTCATTTGTAAGTGTGGTTGAATTGGAATAGTGAGGTCAACCTAATATATCATAACAACCAAAACATAATAATTCTCCTTTCGAACAAATTATTGCATCTTTGAAATGTTAAAGTGATATGTAGTCATATTTTATTAACCTTTTTTACAAATAAAAAAAACTTGATTGTATAAAAAAGAATATAGTAAATAGTGTTATAGATTATCTAATAATTGTATTAAAAAAAGAATGTAGTGCTCCTTACAGTAAAATAGTCCTGGCCCTTCAATTGACCCTTTGATTCTTATTGACTTTTTCTTCAAAATTGTAACACAAAAATCATGTTATCCATTAGAGAAATGTAAACCATTTGATTGAATGTGTGACTCACCTTCCTATTTTAATTAACCTCTTTATAGAGAACAATTACATCTTGTAGCTCTTAATCTTAACTATTCATATAAATTCAAATATTAAAATAAATGTCAATGTATGCAAATCTTTTTATTTTATTTTATTGCATATAACAAAGTACTGATTAGGTATTTCTTTTGTATTTACCGCCCTCCTAGTATAACACTTTTTCATTTTTTTTCTATTTAAACGTATAATATAAGAAACAAAAAATTTATTAATCAGATGAATGAAACTTTTTTATTTGATTTTAAGAGTAAAAAATAAATTTAAAGTTATACTTTCTATATATCTTTTTACTTTCTAATCAATAATTTAGTTTTTCTATTTTTTTAATTCGTAAATATTAGAAAACATGCAGTTTGTTCGATCTATTTCTTTTCGCGATTTTAATTACGAAATTTCAAAAAACCTACAATATTGATCCAATTGTTAACTAAACCAATTTAGTTAAAAACTTACGATACTGTTAATTAGATGATCCAAAACACCTTCAGATAATTGGGCCACGAACTGCACTATACATTACCCCAGCTAACATTCCTGTACCTAGTTTTTTACACAAAGTTTCTCGATATATTGTCAACAAATTAACCTCTTTCAACTACTTTAAAGTATGAAAAATGATTTTTTCATTACTAGACAATTTTTTCTTATAACATGAAGTATTATTTTTTAAATGGTTTTTCATTTTCTCATTTTCAATATTTTAAAATTACATAATATTTTTTTCAAAATTTAATAGTAAAAATATCATGCTACTTAAAAATTCGGTATATTTCATATATTACTCAATATCTATGCAATTCTCTTTTTTCTTTACCATCTTTACTTGAATGTAAGTGTTTAATTTAACTAAGTTACGTCAGGGAGTAACCATCCTTCACAACGAAATCCATAATCTCGTGCAGAATACTCCCTAACTAGTCTGCGTTTTCAACCTCTATATATGAAACGGTAACTTTGGAACGGAACAAAGACCATTACAAGTTATTGAACGGAACAAAGACAGCATTTTACTCTGTCGAAAACTAGGAGTTTTAGTTTCCAACGTACGACATTTCACGTTTCTCCATCTCATGATCATGCTGTGCCCTGTACTTATATCTACGAGCCGAATACACGAAGACGCAAAAATTTAGCGCGCTCAAAGCCGCGAGAAGCCAGTAGAAGTAATCGAACCTGCCAGTGTTGATGTTCTGAGACAACCAAGAAGGTTGTCCTTTATCCACGTTCCCGGTGGCAGATTTAATGATGTTGTTTATGATAGTCGCCACAAAACAACCCAAGCCGCCGGCGAGTGCAGCATACGCAGAGCCTATGCTCTTCATGGCATCAGGGGCTTCCTCGTAGAGGAACTCCAAGAGCCCCACAATGCAGAAGACTTCAGCCACACCAATGAGACAGTATTGGATCAACAACCAATACGCACTCAGGTTAGGCATGGGAGTCAGAAAAGTAGCCTCGAATTCGTTTCTTATTGCGTAGTTTCTTCTGTATCGTTCGAATATCGCGGCCCATGCGACTGAGAGAATGGACACCGCCAACCCGATTCCGACCCTCTGAAGCTGAGAGGCACCGTGTGGGTGGCCGGTGATGCGCCGGAAGATGGGGACGAAGAGGGAGTAGTAGAGAGAGAGAATGAGGAAAACGCTGAGGCCTGGGAACACCGGCATGCACGTGACTGGGAGTTTCAAACGACCTAAGTGGGTGTTGAGAGTGTATGCTTGTTGAACTGAGAGAGTGAGAAACTCCGTGAGAACGACGTTGAGCATGATTGTGCAGGCTGGTACGGGGATGAGTTTGATAAGGATCTTCACTTCCTCCACCTGAGTCACGGTGCAGAGCCTCCATGGACTCGGGTTGCCGCCGTCTTCTTTCAGTTGCAGCGCCGCCTTGTCAAGAAACCTGATCGTCAAACAAATATATATAACATTTCCGTAATCTTGCACCCTTTATCATGAATCGTAAAAAGTTCAGAGCTTTACGGTGAAAAAATGACCTGAAATGATTGGTGTGAGGAATTTTCCGACTTCCCTTGATAGCAGAGTGTCTCCCAGGAACCTCGTACAAGCCTATGAAATCACTGCTTGAAAAAGGGGCATTTCTCTTTCGAAACGCCGCCACCAAAACCTGAGCAACCCTAGTTAGAGGACTCCCTCCGGGTAACCTGTGTCTGTACAAGGGTGTGCCTATGAAGAACACCATGTTCGATATTCCCATGGCAATGGCGAGTGACCCAAATGCAGAACCCCACCCATACTGCATCTGCACGTACACCACAGCAGTGAAGGCCACAATTGCCCCAATGGTCACCGACAGATAGAAGAAGTTGAAGAACCTGTCGAGGTGTTCCTTGTAGTTTTTGCTTCTCTCGTCGAACTGGTCTGCTCCAAAAGATGACACGCATGGCCTTATCCCTGCTGCTCCAAACGCTGTTATGTATAGAAACGTGTAAAGGTATGTCATTTGCCATGTTTTTGCTGGCTCGCAGTTTCCCAGTAACAGAGAAAATTGGTCGCAATCTCCTTGGTTCGGCACGAACTTCTCTATTGTTGCACACAGTGTTATTCCTGTCAAACCCTGTTCGTAAAAGTCCAACCTTGCAGTCAAATGTTTTATACAAACACATGTAAAAAAAGATACATATTTGTTACTGTTATTAAAAAAGTGTGTGTGAAAATATGACATATGTCAAATGAGAGTTGACGCGGTATGTTAAAAAATCTAACACAGCTTTACTGTAGTAGCAGAACCATTAAATTTTGGAAGGTAGTGCAGAATTTAATATCAGAGATATTATTAATGTAATTTTGTACAAGACATGTCATGTGATGTTCCAAGAAAAGAGGAATGGTGTTGTTACTGCAAGATAGATTGTGGTGAAGATAGCTATTGTCCAGTATCGTCCAAGATATGCATCTGCCAGAAAACCACCCAGCACAGAGGAAGCTTGTGATATCCCTAAGAAATTGTTCACTGCGTTGGATGAACTCGTGAATGGTCTATGCATCACGTAGAACATAAACGCAACCATGTTCACTGAAAGCCCAAAATAAGCCATTCTTTCTGCCATTTCATTTCCTACAACAACACAAAACACATACACAATCACAGAATGTTCTTGTTCTCTTCAGAGTATTCTTAAATCATAAGTTCATCACATAAAATTAGTGGTCATATCTATGTATATTAAAGACACAACAAAGAAACAGTACAGAGAAATCCAACGAAAAATACAAATCCGAGAATGAATAGATGTACCAAATATAAAGAAGGCTGCAATCCAACCACCAGTTTTTGAAAGATCAACAATGGATTTGCCATGGATATCAACTGGTGTAGATCCTGCTGTGTATCCACGACCAAAGGCCATTCTTCTATCCTCAGACTCAATGAAGTAAATCGCTAGCTTCTTTCTGTTGATTGAAGTTCCTGGTGTCCCTTCAAGGGAGCTTTCTGGGGGTGACTTGATCTCGGAGCTATCCATCACTCTTAACACACAACACTAGCTGCTACTACTTTTCCTCAACCTCAATCTTCAGATTAAAACCTCACAACACATGAAAAGGGTCATGGATCTACCTCTTCAGCAATCAATTACCAATCAGCAATGAAAAAAAGTAAAGGGTGGGAAACAATCATTCTGAAATATGGATACTAAAGCCACCAACTTCTGCTACTTCTTTGGTTGCCCTTGCTCTTCTACTTATGTGTGTTCTCAGAGCCTAATCAATTCTTCTCAAGACAGGAAAATAAGGAAAAGAAATCAGTTGGGTGGTGTAGGTTTGGACCCTACGTTTCCTCAAGTGGAGTTTCTTCTAAGAGTGTGACAGATAAATATATGTGACTTTTTTTTTTACTTATGTATGAATACAATACAAGGTTAAGAGTGAAAGGATTCTGAGTTCAGATTTTTGCTGATTTTTTGGTGTCCTTTACTTAGTATTAACAATATGTTTTAAAACTTCAATTGATAAGTATATTTTGAAAGTTAAAATTCAGTAGAAAATTCTTAACAGTTTATCTTTTTTGTCACTAGGGAAAGGGACCATCATTAAAGGAAGGTTCAACCAACACCTTGAAACCAACCATGCGCAATAAATGACAGTACAACAACACTATACAACATCAATGGAAGCGATGGAACACAGTGCATTTATGGTCACCTGCTACGGAGGCTGGCACCATTGCTGTCATTGATTGGTGTTTGCATGTTAGTAGCGGTAGTTTATTTCAAATCATGTTCCCACTATGGCTTTGCTTAAGAATTTTTGGGTTTGTTCAGCATGAAAATATGGATGTACATAAATTTCCATATGAATGGGGGAGGTTGGGGATTGGTCAGCTGCTTGAAATTTTGTGCTTGCTTTTAAATTCTTCTACTTCAATGTTGTGGTCCAATTTCTCCACACAACCCCATCAAGGTTTTAATCTTCTTCCACTTATCTGAAATGAATCCTCTTGTACACATTGCTTGTTTGATAGATAGTTCTAGTACTACTGATATAAACTCAAAATTTCAACGTCACCTTATTGTGCTTGGATAATGCAGTGTATCTTGTGATGAGCACATGCATTTGTACTTGTAGTTGCGTCTAAGTTCAAAATTAATGACTTTATAGGGTAAACGTGAAAAATTGGGTGGGTTCTTCTGAACATAAATGTAGCTATAATATTACTTCCTTTCTCAACTGAAGTGTGTCTTCTTTATTTTTATTCAACTTGCATATTTGTCATTAAAAGGATTGTTTCGACAACATTCAGAAGCAAACAATTGATGAAATATTTCTCAATCCTCCAAATTTTAAATAATTTTTTATTTTTTTTTTATTTTTAAATTTAAGAATTAACCTTTTAGCTTTGTAATGTTTATAAATTCAAAATAAAAATTTAGAAAATTGTTTCAGAACTTTTATGCATTTTTTCTTTAACCATGAGCTAATTTTAATTTATAGAGAAACAAATTTCAATTTTTTTGAAGTGTTATAGAAAAAGTTGTTATAATCAAATCTAGTGTAAAAAAAATAGTTAGCGAATATATTAATACTAGTCTTTGTAAATGAAGTTATTCTACTAAAAATATGCACTATTTGTTATTCTCACTCGTGATCTATCTCTTTCTCATTGCTTTAAATCGTATAACTTTTATGATTGCTTCATTTATTGAGTTTCTAAAGTGATTATTTTTACTAGGTTTTATAGGATTGTGTGGTAGTGAGAGAAACATAGTTCGTCATGTTGTTTGAGTATATAATTTTACAAGAAAAAGAATATAGCTATCTATAACTAGGTTTAAGATTTTTTTTCTCACATAAATTTAAAATAAAATTTGTTTCAGAGTGAAATAACTTTTACCATTTACCCTTTTTTGTCATCATGGTAAGATGAGATTATTTGGCACATGCAAGCAGAAGATCCTAAAAGCCCCACAAAAAGGGTTTGGCCCATTTTTTAAGATCCTAAACTTGCACGGTGTGTTTTAGAGCAGGCAGCTTCTTCCTACACCCCACCATTTTCATCGTGCACCCTGCTACTTTCGGAATTTATTTTCCTGAACATAATAAACAATTTCGAAATTTCTTTTCCGGAAGCCAATCAAACTCTTATTTTATGAAAAATATTTTCCGGAAGCATTTTGATGGGTAGGAGTAGGAATTTCACAAGGTGCAGGAAGTAATTGCCTTTAGAGCATTGCAAGTTTTGTTCTGTTTGGGCCTGTTCTTTGTAGGCCGCGAAACCTAAAAATCACTTCATGCATCCCTTTGGGACTGACCAAATGGAATACAAAATTAGATTCCGGAGTGATAGAAGCATGTAGCAACTACCCTTGCTGAGGCCGTTTACCAAATTCCAATTTCCCTTATACGTCGTTTTCACAATCTTTCTAACCTAAGCCTTCATATTAGAAATGGCTTGATAGTAGGGTTAAGGGAAGGGACCTTTTTGATTAAATATTCGAACTAAAATGTAAGAGTTGACACATGAGTGACATCACAAGCACAAAGGAATGAAATCGCACAAATATTGCATACTGGGAAAGAAACAAAAACGCTTGACTCGAAGTGGACAATTTCCCATTCCCAGTGTATCACTAGCCGTCTAAATGACTCCATGAAGCACATTTACAGCAGCACAGAGTGCACAGCTACTGCCTTTTATTAATCCATAAATGGAATCATACACAGCATTGCTAACCATGACGATCACAACTTCAGTGGCTCACCAACTTAAGAGAGTTTGCCTTCTCTTGCAGAGAATCCAGGAGGCTGTCAAAGCTCTTCTTAAACGAATCCACTCCTTCAAGTTCAAGCTGGTTCCCAACATGGCCCCAGTCAATACCCAATTTCTGGAGAGCATTGTATATTCCCTCAGCTTCAGATGCATTTGAATCTATTGTCCTGGAAACAGTACCATGATCGATAAATGCTTCAAGGGCTTGGTCTGGCATGGTTGATACCTGCCAAGTAAGAAGATGTTGCTATGAGATACAACAAAAAAGATTGGTAAACCCTTTGACTTCTAAGTTTGTAAACACAATCAAGGAAAAACAACGAGTCCATTATTTGCCTCAGAATTAACTGTCCTGATTATAAACTGACAAAGTGCGAAATGAGATAGCTTACAGTGTCAGGTCCAATAAGAGGTGCGACATACAAGGTGTCAGGATAGGCCGGATTCTTGACACTGGTTGAGGCCCAGAGGAGCCTTTGCTTCTTGGCTCCCTTCTTAACTAGAGCTTCCCACCTAGGACCAGAAAATTTCCTTTGGTAGAGCTGGTAAGCCAATGCTGCTTGGGCCACTGCTGCCTGTAAAATTCAATGAGCCGTTATGAGAATATATGAAATTCGCAGATGTAATAAATCCAAAGGCAGGAATAGACATTTGGTAAACAAAGTTACCTTGCCGCGTAGATTAAGGGCCTCTGGGGTGCCAATTTTCTCGAGGCTCTTGTCAATGAGAGTGTCAACTCGACTGACAAAGAAAGAGGCAACACTTGTAACCCTAGAGAGGTCATTTAAGCCTGATGCCTCCAGACCATCCAAGTAAGCATCAATAACAGCTTCGTATCTTGCGAGAGAGAATATCAGCTGTACACATAAGTACCAGAAACATAATTATACTTTAACCATGCAAGTAAAAGAAATCAATACAATACTAATGTCACCGGTCAGGACCGTTGAAGACTTTTCAAATTCCTATTAGACACGAGCTTGAGCTTAAAATATCAGTTCAATTTGTCATGGTACCAATAGGCCAATCTAGAATTGTAAATCATAACTATACAAAACTAATTTATTTAATTTATATTATATGAAAGGATGTAGCACAAACTCACCGTCACATTCACACTTATCCCATTAGCAATAACTTCCTTGATTGAAGGAACACATGCCTCTGTAGCTGGAATCTTAATATACACATTAGGGCGGTCAACCACTTTATGAAGCCATTTTGCAGCTTCTATGGTTCCCTCAGTGTCATCTGCGAGCCTGGGAGATACTTCAACAGAAACATAGCCATCACCACCATCTGTTTGATCATAGATTGGTTCAAATAGTTTGCAGGCATCTTGGATATCCTTTACTACAAGTTCCCAGTATGCACTTTCAATGTCTTTCCCAGCTTGCACAAGTTCCCTGCAATGATTGAGTAATTTATTTTAGATATAACAGTAGGAAGGATATATTGCTACACTATAGTGCAATGTACACCAATAAGACCGTTACTAACATGTCCACAAAACACCATTATACTTAATGCAGTTACGACCTGCCCATCACAAGAATAATTGGAGCTAAGGAGTGTCACATCGGTGTAGTTTACTTTTACTACACTAAACTACAACTAAGTGAATGCTTGTTTCAATTAAATTTGGAGAAACAATCACTTTCTTTTTGCCGCTCTAAGAGAGAGCGTTTGAAAAAAGTAAAAAACAGATGCTTTCCATGAGAAAGGATATGCTAAACATGGGCTCATACACTGAAAAGACACACTATAGACAGACAAATATGATCTGTGTCCATGCCTCACAGTTTGTAGTACGCTGTCCACCACATTGTTAAGCTTTAAAAAGAAATATCAGAACAGAACTTATATAAGATATGCATGGTACCTGAACTGATCATTGTAAGCATCGGAGGATGAGATAGCTTTCTGAAAGATCTGCAATCACATGGACAGACAGCAGATTAGAATAGCAACATCCAAGGAATGCATCTTACAACTCACAAGAAATGTTTGGAACATTAATCAGTTTTAATTTCCGCATTATTATTATCAGGATAAGGAAAACATTTCAAAAATAAAAAACATTACCGCAGGGTTGCTGGTGACACCTCTGACACCACTGGCTATCAGAGGAAGCAGATCTGTAACAGGTCTGCAGAGATTATCATACCACGGACTCTGCCCTTCTTTCTCATAGAGATCATGAAGCACTGTCCTCTTTGCAGCACTTCCATTCCCATCAGTTTGAGAGCATTTAACCCTGAATGAAAACAATCAAGCGTTAACTATTCGCCTCCCATATAAACTGTTTGAGAAAAAACAAAGCCTCCTTGAAAATATTCGTCACGTAAGGAGAGAATTGGAAGAGTCTATTTAGGCAAATGACTCCTACAAGCTATCTATAGCTTATAAGAAACACGGAAACAGTGTCCCTCATGAACAAAAAAATGAAATTTGTCCTCTTTATGGATAATTTCAAGAAAAAAATGAAATTTGTCTTCTTTATGGATAATTTCAAGAAAGAAACGAGATTCATACTAATAATATAAGTAGACAACAGAGAAAGCGATTGGATACTCATAATTTTTATTAGTTCCAATGATAAAAAAAAAATGTTCTTAACCTGGATTTACAAAAAATGCAATTATATATTTCTCTCCGTCCAATGATTTCTTATAAATATCTAGATATGCATAGTACGATCGTATCCAACATAGTTTTCTAATAATCTATATATCTTTCAGAATAATCACACTATCCGCGTGTGCATCATACTTAGCACGCTAGTCTCAGTTCAAAGAGCAACACAACTGACAGCTCGCAAGAAAATTGCAAAGACAAAGTCTGAAGCGAGCATTCTTCTAAAAAACCCTAGAAACCTCAAGAAAACTTTTGAAACGAAAATCTAAGCTAAAAAGAAAACAAAAAAACAAAAACGAGGTCCACTTTCACTCTTCCGTGAAAATTAAGTTGTACCACCAGCTATGAAAACTTGTATCTATTCTCAGCTTCCAACTATCCACAACTCAGGTCACACATCCAACCAAACACGACCTAACGACAAATACGATGGCGATCGCTCGCAGCTACTTTCAACTTCAGCGATTCAGCTCACGAAAACGGGAAAAAGAAAAATAAATAAATAAATAAAAAAGTGGTGCATGTGGATGCTGTGTGAGAGATCGGAGAAAGAAAAGGTGGAGGAATAGCGATCCGATGAAAGCGCGAGAGGGATCGGAGAAAACATACCGGAGAGAGGTTTTAAGAGGGAGGGAGTGAAGAGATCGGAGGGAAGCGGAGAGGTTAATTTTGTAATTTGCGGCGGAAGAAGAAGGTCTGAGGGAGAGGAAGCAGTTGCGAGAAGAATCGCGTCGGGGTCGAAGCGCTTCTGATAAGGAAGCAGCTGGGTTTGGCGTTGAGAGCTTGGAAACGGAAGCCATTGGGAATTGCAACACACCAAACGCAGCAGCGACTACGGTAGGTGCTATCGCTTCAATTTAATTATATATATATTGTTATGCATTTTACACTTAGTTTTATTTTTATTATTACATGAAGAAGTTGGTAGAGAGAAAGTTGGTGCAGCTTTTGGGTTGACCCAAAAGCCAGAGACAGCGCAACCAAATACGAGGCACGAAAGGGGTAATATAGGAATTTGACACATTGGTTTCGTCCCCTAGCCGCCATCTACTATTGCTGTACGCTATCATTTTATTTTATTATTATTTAAATATTTTTATATTTTGATCAGTTTTCCTATTAGTCCCAATGTAAATATTATTTTCAGATATTTTTATTGGATGATACGAAAAAAAAAAGTTGTTGGAAAGCATCTATCTTAGTTCAGACTGCGCGTGTTTGGATTTGGGTTATGTTGGTGCATTAATCTAAGCCCAGACAAGCGTGAATGGGCTTTGAAGTGGGTTACACCATACAATAAAATTCATGTATGTCAGTTATTAGTTAACGTTATGGAATCAATATGTAACGTGTTATATTAGTGCATACTATTTTTTTTAGTAAATTTAAATTTAATTTATTTAAGGAATCCGAATTTATAATTCTTTTAATATATAATATATATTAGACGAAATTATACATGTTAGTATAATATCTGATATTACTAGTTTGCAGGATACATCTTGTTTACCTTATTACAATAACAACCCAACATTTCAAAACATATAATTGAAAATGGGATTGTTTTGAATAGATATGCATCCATACATAGTAACGTTTATTGCACATATATACTTGTGATTTCGAGTTATTAATCTTGAACTATTTTCTCGAAACCTAAGATGATATGATAATTTTTGGAAAAAAGAAACTATCATATATAGTGAAACCTTAATATTTGAGTGTTGTGTTGGAATTATCTCCTTCGAATAGAATCAAGTTGTCGTTTGCAGTTGAAGAAGGTTGCTGCAACGGGTGATCCAAGATTATAAAGCTCACTAAAATCTCTGGTGTTGAAATTTTGGCGCCATCCTGGAGCGTACACAGTTTGTCTACCCAGTTGACGAAAAAGTATGAAAACAATACGATGAATCCCCATCACTGGTCGTGGACCTTCGTACCCCACAACCTCTTCACCTGTTAAAAGTGCAAGAGTACACGTCTTATAATTAAGACAATGTTTTTTCTCTCTAAATTAATTCTTATTTAATAAATTTCGTATATATCTTTTTCGTTCTCTGTATTAAAAGAGAGAGAAGTTGAACTTAAAGAAGGTACCGTAGTTTGTTCCTGTAGTTCCTGGAATATTGGCAACTAACCTGGAAGGATAAAAAAAGACAAGTAAGATCACGATTTGTCTTGCCAAATATGCTGTTTCATTTTACGATCACAGCATCACCACACTCAAAAAGGCAAAGGATAGAATAAAGGGAGATCTGAATTAGAGCTCAATTTATTAAACATCAAAATTTATATTTTAAACATTATTATTTCATATTTTAAATTTTACAATTATAAAGACAGGACTTAGAAAAAAAATACATACATATATAAGATAAAAAAATATTTTACAAATTTCTTTCTTTCTTAATGTTTCAAACATCACTGCTGCAGAAAAAGTTTATATTAGTGACTGATCAAATATGTCGATAATAGAAAAATTTATCACTGATTTAAGTTTAGCAACAGATAATAAAATTCATATCGGGATCGTAAAGTGGTCATTAACAGCGGTCCGAGACAGCAGTTGGAATCATATTAGAAGTAGTGTTTAAGTCTAATTCAATTCTATAAAATTAGTTTTGTAAAGTAAAATTTGCATACTATTTGTATATTATAAAATTGTTTTATCTCTAATCGATATAGACACATACGTGATATTTGTGATACGACGGAGAAAAGAGATACATAAAATTTGTAAGAAGTGATAAAATGTTTAAACAGAAAAGGTGGGGGGTAAAAGAAGTGTGGAGATGTGGAAGAATAATGTTGGTGTGACTTCTGCCACCATCTTCTCCTAAATGTGCCTTAGATATTCAAGGGCACTTACCAATGCAGATATTCTCTCTGATTTGGATTTCCTGGACTAGGTGCATCAGGATCCACCATCACCTATAAATTAAATTAAATGCAACAAAAAAATTAACTATTTATTAATTAAAACCCTAAAACCTGTTGGCTAGGTATGAAAAACTAGATGATAAATAATATTGTGGCATATATATATACCAGAGTGTAAAGGGTTCTGAGATCATCTCCACCAATTTCAACTCTTGGTTGGTTCATCACTTGTGAGGGTTTCAGCTCACAACAGTTGATAACTTCTGAGCAATTGTTAAAGATTATCCTCAGAGACACACCACTTCTGAATGGCTCCAAAACATCTCCAACAACACCTCCAATAACAAGAGGATCCATTGATCTTGGCATAGTTATAATCTTTATATATATAACTCTTCACCTATATATATAACTTCTTCAGCTTGGTTCTTCCTTCACCTATATATAATGAACGAGGGAAATGCCTATTTATGCATGTCATTGCGTACGTTTACTCATATTGCATTATCTCTGGATTCTTCTCTTATACTTATTTCTCCATCATTTAAAGTGAAAGGTTCTTCAAGTTTATGTGAGGGAAAAAAAAAAAAAAACTTTAGAAAGATGCATAGATATGTTATCTAGAACTTCTCATTGGTGCCACATACTTTAAGTTGTGGTCGTAAGACAAGCACCACTTCACACTTAAGTCTTGTTCTTCCACTCATTTATCACGTTAAACTTAATTATATAACATCGTCGTATTTAGGTTTGGACAATCTATTTAATGTTGATGTTTGGTAATACAAGAGAACAAAAGAATCACTTTTTAAAGTGTGTAATTTTCGATTAAAAAAAAGTGAAGTAAATATTTTGTGACTCTACTAAAGGGCCACACGGCATGCACACCCCCTTCACCTGATTAGATAGAAAACTTTCTGTGCCAACTGTAAAGTCATTGATCCATATTCTCTTATTCCTTCTCTTGTCTTGCATGCTCCTCTCACTTTTTTGCCCATACTTTTTCTATTTTATATATACACTATTTATCTTTCTAATTCATATATATACATCATAATTATTTTTTATAACTTTTTTTTTGGGTTGATTAACACATCATTGTTGTAGAAAACACCATAACACGTATTCCAGTATTATTAATTCAGTAACAGTTTTGATCTCACGGCTTTTCAATGAACCATTTCCCTTTCAGGTATTCTATCGAACAGTTTACGGACATTCTTGATTTGGTTAAGTTTAAGGCACGGGTACACCAAGGAAGACACCAACTTTACACATTCTTAAATCATTTTCTCTCCTATTTATGTTTAATTCGCATACGTTATTTGTAAACACTACAAAACTCTCTCTCAATGGTCTCAAACTATTATTTCTTTTATCTTTTTGTATTAAACCTTTAAGAGTTATTTTTTTTCAACCGACCAATTTTCTTTTAAATTGAAATTTCAATAGTCTATTTTTGAGAAAATGACCAATATTTAAAAGTCTTCGTGAACGTTCTAGAATCTCATGAGGTCTAAAGAATTTAGAAATAAAACTTTATTATAACATCAGGAATCTCGACAAGAGATATATTATACATTGTATAAAAATAAATTCAACCAAGATAATTAATACAATATTCTGACTTATTCATTAATAGAAGATACATTTGGTGGAATATACATTCATCCTGATACTGAGTAAATTCTGTGTTCTGAGTGTGAATGCCATAGCCACCTCCGAAATTGTTGTGAAAGAAGAAGGCACACTGCATGCAATGTGTTTATTTTGAAGTTATATATTTATTAAAAGTGTTATTATTATTATTATTATTGTCTTCTCCTTGCAGTAGGTTCATTTGCTCTTCTGCAGTTGAAGTAGGTGGCTGCAACCGGCAAACCGAGGCTATAAATCTCTGCAAAATCTTTGGTGTTGAAATTTTGGCGCCACCCAGGAGGTTGCACACTTTGTCTACGTTCTTGTCGAAATAACGCAAAAACAATTCGATGAATCCCTGCGCTTGGTCGTGGACTTTCGTACGACACTATTTCTTCCCCTGCATGCATGCACGCAAAAAATCTCATTATACATGCTACTGTACTATTAATATTCGATCAACCATTTTTTAGCGATAATGCATTACATTCATTATTAATAAATTTTATATTACATAAGATTTTTCTTATAAATTTATTAAAAAATTTAAAAAAAATATTTTTTTCTGTCATTCTTTCTAAAAATCTTAATTAATAAATAATTTTTTTATGTGTAATCATTTCTTACAAAATTATAAAACTTACAAGTATTTTTTACAAAATTTGTTATGAAAAGTGTTTTATACAAAATATTTTGTAAAAAATTGATAGCAATTTCTTTCAATTTTTTTTCACAATAAAATTGTATTTTCTACGAAAAAAAATATAAAACAAAATTGATAGAAAATATGAATTTTTTAACAGTGACTTTTTCGTTATTTATATATACTTCATATAAATATAAGAATGTTTAAACTTCTTACCAATATAAAGATATAAGGAATATATATATATATATATATATATATATATATATATATATATATATATATAATAACACTTACCAAAGTTTGTCCCTGTTGACGCTGGAATATTGGTTACCAACCTATTCAACAAAATACAAAGAAATTCATAAATTTAATTTGCTAATACAATTATAATCAAGCAATTATCTCATACAATATTTCTATTTTTCTTAAGATAAAACATATTATACCTCGTGTTAGTACGTAGTATTTATAATGATACTTGAATGACAAGTTTTAGGTTTGTCAAACATTAAACCGGAACAGAAAAAAAAAATTGTTGTTGTTAAATATGGATTAATCAACTTTTAATTCATGTACTTAATAAGAGTGATATATTTTTATATTTACTTTCTTCTTATTTTCCTACAACTTTATCATTAATCGTAACGATTTTTTTTTATTGTAATGATAATTATTTTTGCTATCGTAAGAAAATATATATAACAGCGCATATATTTGAGTAGTTTTAATAATATGGATTATATATAAATGCTCCATGCACTAGTCAGAAATCATATACGGTGTGTTATGCAGTGAGAAATAATGTATCTCATTAATTAGTTTAATTCTCATAATATTTTGTATTCAAATGATTTTTAGTCCTGATATGAAACCCTATCTTTTTTTCATCTGGTCCTGCATTAAAATTTTATAGCTCATTTAACAAGAAAATTCACTATTTTCCATAAAATTTCTACCATCACGTAAAATACAGATTTCTTAGGTGATTTGCTATAACCAAGAAAATTTAAAAATGTTTTTTATTTTGGCCAAGTAACACTCCTTTTTTTTTCATTTTAGTTGTCAGATTTTTTTTTCAAAATTGATTGTTATACGTTCTAAAACGCAGTGTAAAAGACGAATAAAAAAAAAAAGACTATCCAACAAAACCAAAATACAATAATTTATTTGTACTACTAATGATATTCTATACTTTTTTTTTATATATGTGGCTTGCTGCTAGAAAGTTAGTTCTATATTCTCTTTTGACTTCGTAATAAGAAAAGTCAAAACTTGATGTTTAAAAGTTAGGGAAAAAAAGTGTTTCATTTTACTCATTATGGTATGCAAACTAAAAAGCAGAGAGAATGTGAATTTACTTTTTGGGCAAAAAAAAAAGATATTGTAAACATAGCATTATAAGAATTACGATTGCAAACATAGATTTTAAAACATTTTTTCAATCGATTTTCGTATATTTGCAAGATTTTTTCATATACGGGGACCAAATAATAAAAGGAAGGTAAGTGCATAAGGACCAACAAATTATTTAAACAGATTTTTGTAAAGGTGAAGAATCGAGATAATAAGCAATTGAAAAAGAAAAAAAAAAAACAGATGAATCTTATTATTTCCACGTCAATTCATATGATTGGGTTTATTAGACACCAAGTTAAAACTCATGGATGCAAATTTAGAAAGCATATAAGTGGTGATGGAGTATATGTTTGCCAGAAGAATAAAGAAAAAAAGGTATGAAAAAGTTCAGAAATTTTGGAATAATATTGAAAAGTAGATGTTAGAAACCATAGAATATGTATATATCTTGATGCAATATCATGTGAACGTCACGACCGCAGTTAACTTTAATATTTGAGTCTCAGAAATCTATTTTATTATATTATATTATATTACAAAAAAATTGATTATTATATATATTCAGAATTCGTAGATAAATAACAATTTTTTGTAAGAAATATAATGTTACCTATTAATTAATAGTATCACTCTTATAATGTTGTATCCTAATAGAATAAAACCATAAAATGCTTTAAGAATAATTTGATACTATAATGAATTAAAGTAATTTAATTTTTTATTAAAAAATATATAAATATTAGAGTACTAATTAAAACTATTAACCAGGTATAAAAAGCTAATAAATTACATAATAAAAAGGAAAAGGACACTTACCAGTGCAAATATTCCCTCTGATTTGGATTTCCTGGACTAGGTGCATCAGGATCCACCATCACCTGCAAATTACACAAAGTGCATTGGAATTAACTATTAATTAATTAAAACCCTAAAACGTGGTGCTAGGTATCCAGAGAACTAAATTTTTTTTATCGATAAATGTTAATTGTTAGTATTTTATTAGTGGAAATAGTTAAACTCACAGCCTCTCCATTGTTCCATTCAAATTTTTCAAATTTTATAACTACCAAATATCAGTGGGAAGAGATAAACACACAACCTCTCCCACAGTTCCTTTCAACTTTTACTACCAAATCAATCTTACAGTGTTTTGTGTGTGTTGAAAGTCTCGCATCGACTAAAGATAAGATTAATTCATAATATATATAAATGGGTGCAATTCTCATTTTACAAATCGATTTTATAAGATTGAGTTAAACTTAAAGTTCACTTCCTAGCACTCCGGAAAAAGTTGATATAAACTAAATAATAAAATGATAAGAACTGGAGCAGTTATATACATATATAGATATACCAGAGTGTAAAGGGTTCTGAGATCATCTCCACCAATTTCTACTCTTGGTTGGTTGAGAATTTGGTAGGGTTTGAGCTCACAACAGTTGATAACTTGCAAGGAATTGTTGTAAAGTATCCTAAGAGAAACACGAGTTGTAAATGGCTCCAAAACATCACCAATTACACCACCAATAACAAGAGGATCTGTTGATCGAGGCATGGTTAATCTAACTTTGATTGTTCTTTCTATTTATGGGGAAATACTGTGTATGTGGGTATCCCTATTTATATCTGCATGCTTTCTGTTTTACTCATATTGTTGCATCCTCAATATAGATTCCCATCTTCTTTTTCAATAACAATTCAAGTAAGAGAAGAAACAGAACATTGAAAAAAGAATTCTTAAAAAAGAAAGTTCTTGCAACTTGCAAGATGCATATGCTATCCCGAACATTTTGAGGATGTGTTGGATACGTGGTCGTGAGAGAGTTACGTTACACTTGTAGGGGAGAAAGTACATATACTTTTATTTATTTCAAAACATTTTTTTCTATGTTAGGTGTAAAACTTTAGCTTTTTTTTAATGTAAAGTTTTGACTTGATTTTATATTAGATATATTTTTTTAAAAATCTGATGGTTGCATGGATTGACTCCCGATCTTCTACTTAGTTATTAGATTAAACATTGTATTTTATCATAATAAAATATCAACAAAAAAGGAAAAATATGAATATATCAGTTTAGTTTTATTCTCACTGCTAAACTTGTTTTAGAAATATACGAGGAAGAAAAGTTTAGAATCATGTAGCTTTTTGAGTAATATTTGGATGGACCATTGTGGTGAGAGTTCCAAATAGAAAGTTTTGGAACAATAAAAACCTGATTACAACTAGAAGAAGGTTTGAAAGAGAAGTATCAATTGCTAGAAAAGAAAACTCACTGGTGAAAAAGCTCAATTAACTTCATTCAATAAGTTTTGGTTTTAAGAAGATTTAATTCTATTAAAACGTAATGATTTTTTAAAATTATTGAGAATTTCTAGGTTTCGGTTCTAATTAAAATCGAAGCATATACACTTTAGATTTCGGTTGTCTTAGTATTGGTGTCTACAAGTTTCCATTAATTTAAAAAATGTCATTGATATTTTTTATATTTTGATTATCAAACTACATCATGATTCAACGATTGAGATCACTAATAATTCGATGATCAACTAGCATTATGATTGAAATCAGACAAACAATATCATTATTTTTATATTTTGATTATCACATTATGTTATAATCAAACGATTGAAATTATTGATAATTCGATCATTAACTTATGTTGTGATAGGATGATCAATGTTATTGTTTTTTTATTTCGATCATTGACGTGCATCATGATCTCATAACATTGTCTTTTTAGTTGTCTTCATTTCTTTAAGAGAATGTCATCCTAGTTAATACCAAAATGTTCTAGACAAAAAGAACAAAAATCCCTAAATCAAAAACATTTTATGTGTTCTCTCTTTTTCTGTTTTTTTCTCCCTCTTATTTAACTTAATATCTAAGGGTTATTATTCTTCATAAATTATTCTGTTTATTGTCTAAATTTATTGTATTTATTAATACTATTAAGAGTAATTTAAAGGTTTCAAAAGCAGTATCATAATTCTCTCGTTAAATATACATTAGAAAGAAAATTTGTGGAGAAAAAGTTGGTGCAGCTTTTTGGGTTGACCCAAATGACAGAGCAACCAAATAACGGGTGGAGGAGGGGTAATATAGGAATTTGCTACCATTGGTTTCTTCCTCTGGAGGAGACTATCATTTTATTTTATTATTTACATATTTTTATATTTTGATGAGTGTTTGGATTTGGATTATGTTGATGAAATTCAATTTTTTCTCAGGTTAAATATTTTTTTTAATTGTTAGTAAAAATTAGAATTAATTCTTTTTAAAAGTTCTAAATTAATTTAATCTTTCATATTTAAAAATATATGAATTTAATCTTTTAAATTAAAACTTTTTAAATTTATTTGATATTTTTAAAATTTATCAGTTAACATTAAAATAAAATGTATCAAACAGTATAAACAAACTAAAATATTATAATAAAATACGTTTAAAATATTAAATAAAATAAATAAAATTTAATTAAAAAACTAAATTTATTCATTTTACATAGAAAGCTAATTTTAATTTAAAAAAAAAAAACATATTTAACCGTTTTTACTGTGATGTTTTTTATCTGTGGACAAGACCGAGCCTAAAGGATACATTAATCTAAGCCCACAGAAGATAGCGCATATTATTATGCTAGACGCGTGAATGGGCTTTGGGGCGGATTACACCATACAATCACGTATTTTATTCTTACGATAAATCTTACACAACAAATATCTTACACGTATCATTTATTCTATGATTTTAAACCAAACATGTATAGCCTCTCATTCTCCTGTATTCATAAACATTACCAATTTCTAATTTAGAAATATTAACACGACTTTTCATTGTAAATAAAAATACATATAAACCATTTTTATTTTTGTCGGACTCGCATAAATTATTTTCATTACAGAAACTACAGAAATGCTGAGAGCAAGACCAATAAATAATTTCATAAATATTTCCCATGCATCTTTATTTATGTTTGGAGAAAAATAAATATTTTTAGGCTATCATTTTATCATTTTATCTTATTATTACTTAAATAATTTTATATTTTGATCGGTTTTTCAATTAATCTAAATGTAAATGTTATTTTCAGATATTTTTATGTTAAAAAAGAAAGAAAAAAAAAAACTTGTTGCAAAGCATCTATTGATGAAATCCAATTTGATGAAATCCCATTTGAGGTACCTTCGAACATTTCTTCAGCACTTTCAAACTTTTGCATTGAAAAATAAAACGGTGTTTTTAGAATACACCAGATTTCGAAAACCGATTTAGAAAATCATTGGATTTTTACGATTAACCATTCTCCCAGATTTCTTAATATTGTTTAGTATCCTCACAAATGTCTCAAATTGGGTGTATTCTTTTCTTCTTCTTTTTTACTTTTTTAATGTTATTTTTTTATTTAATTTAAAAAAATATTTAATTTTTACTTATAATTTAGTTTTTCAATTTCTTATAATTTTGTTTAATTTATTTGTTAATGACTTATGTTTTTGTTCTTTTATTTATTTTAATTTTATTTCTTTAATAAATGTGTTTTTTAAAATTTCTAGTTATTTTTTATTTTATTTATTTTAATTTTTAAATAAAAGTTAAAACTAACAAAACCATAAAAACTTAAACATAACTATAAAAAATTTAAAATTCAACTATAAAGTAGACAAAATTATAAAAAATTAATTAATCAAAATTAAAAAATAAAATTAACCGAATTTCAAAATTCGGATAAAATTTTTATCAGATTTCATAATCCAATTCCTTATTATGAAATCCGTAGATTTGTTTCTCTGGATTTCGACACATCTGATATATATTTATTTTTTATGTTTTTAGCCTTTATTTATTTATATTTAATTTACTTTTCAATGGCTTATAATTTTGATTTATTTATTTATTAAACGTGTTTTTTCAATAATTAGTTATTTTTAATTTTATTAATTTTTTATATACTCTTCTATAATATTTATTAAAATATTTATTAAATTTAAACGTAAAATAAAATTTAAATAAACAAGTTAACTCAATTTTGAAATCCGGTTAACATATATTAAATATTAAATGTTATTAAAACATTATAATATAATAATTAATATACTTTATTTAATTTTATACACATTTGTGTTAATTTAATTTGAGTAAAATAAAATATATTTTATTTTTATGTTAATTTAAATAAATATTTTTAATATTTATTGAATTTTAAGTTAAACAATATTTATATAAATACGTTAATACGGTTAACATATACGAAATTCTATCAATATTATAATATACTAATTAAAATATTTAATAAATTTGTTTAAATCTTTACTAAACTAAAATTGAACCAAATAAATTATATTTTATTTTTATATTAATTTAAATAAATTTTTTAAAAGATCATAATAATTAAAACATTTATTAAATTTTAATTTAAAATAAAATTTAAATAAATATGTTAATTGGATTCTGAAATAATGCTAATATATAATAAATTATATTAAAACATTATAATATATTAATTAAAATATTTAATAAATTTTGTTTAAATTATTATTGAATTAAAATTAAACTAAAATTAAAATATGTTTTATGCTTATGTTAATTTAAATAAATAATAAAAAACAATTATTCTAGTTAAAATATTTATTAAATTTTAATTTAAAACAAAATTTAAATAAATATGTTAAACAGATTTTGGAATTCAGTTAATATACAGTAAATTATATTAAATATTAAAATATCTTAATTAAAATATGTAATAAATTTTTATTAAATTAAAATTGAACCAAATATAATATATTTTATTTTTTATGTTAATATAAATCAATATTTAATAAAAACGTATTAATTAAAATATTTATTAAATTTTAATTGAAAACAAAATTTAAGCAAATATAGATTTGGAAGCCGTGAAAGTGATTAATCATATTTCGAAATCTGTGTGAATTTTTAATCGGATTTCGAAATTTGACGAGTTTTATAAACGGATTTCGAAATACGGTAGTCGTTTTTAACTGGATTTCAAAATTTGATTCATTTTCAAATCCAGTTAACCATCTAAACCTGTAACATTATTTTGACTGAATTTCTAAAAGATTAAAACTGATATCAGAGAAATTAGGTTTGTGAGAAAGTTAATATTGGAGACAAAAATTTTACCCCGTCAAAGTTCAAACAATTATTTTGGATTTAAAAAAAAAAAAAAAGAGTTGTGAACAATTATAATAATAAAAAAATGCTAATATTATATTTTACAATATTTCACAGCTTTTCTTTCGACATGCCATGTGTTAATTTAAAAAATAAATAAATATTTATTCCTATTTTAGTTTATAAATACGTATTTATGTCCTTGAAAATAGGCTTATGTGTCCGATATTGCTATTATTATATAACGGTAGATCTAATAACGTGTTTTTAGGTGGCACCACCTTTTTTGACTAATAACACAAACATTTTCATTATTTTCTTTTCTATCACAGTTTTTTTTCTTCATTTTGTTTGTCATATTGCGACTAATTGATTTCACATAATGTGAATCGAATACGAATTTCTCGTTATTGTGATCATTTCCCAAATTAAAAAACGTTCAATCTAACAAACCAAAAAAATAAACGTTAACCCAAATAAATCGATTTTTGTTTTTTGTATTTTATTTATGCGAAAGGGAATAAGAGGAAATGGACTAAGGAGAAGAAGCATAGCAGTAAGAGAAAAGAAAAACAAAAATTAGTGTCTCGCGGAGAAGAAGAAAGTTGGGGTGGAGTTTAGAAAACAAAAAAAAAAAAAGAGCAATCAAATAGTGTAGGCCCAAGAAAAATACTTTGGATCTATCCGATGCCTTTAGGGCTTCTGTCACGGGCCTAAGGATCCATCAGAGTTTCTTTACATTTCGTAATTTTTTTATTTAATTCCTTCGAATTTACTAGCCACTGAAAATATATTTTTTGTTTCTTGGTTTAAATTGTATTTTATTCTCCACAATTTAGACTCTCTATTTTTTTCCCTCGGATTTTAGTTTCTAAATTTTAAATTTGTTTCTTGTTTCTTTCTGTTTTTATTTTAATTAAATGAAGTATTTTTATGATATTTTAAATGAATGTGATAGGTTTAAAATTCAACTGGAACAAAATAAAAGAAATAAAATGCTTACAGAAAATATTGTTGCTATATATTCTGCTCGAAGAAAAAAGAGATATACAAAGAGAAAGGTATACAAGAAGTGAAGTGAAGTGAATAATAGAAAGTGTGGTTTGATAATCGAGGATGAGAGAATGATTTTTCAAGAAATTAATTTTTTTAATTTTTTCTTATAATTCGAAGTGATATTTTTTAAATTTTTTTTTTTTTATATTTTGAAATCACTTGAAATTATAGGAAAAAATAATAAAAATTTATTGGTTAAAATATTGATAAGGTTAAGCTCTTCTTCCACCCCAACCAGTTTCACGTTGACAGTTAAAATAGACGGCAGCAACCGGTAATCCAAGGTTGTAAACTTGAGCAAAATCTCTGGTGTTGAAATTGTGACGCCATCTTGGAGCATGAACTATTTGTCTACCCAATTGTCGAAACAACACAAAAGCAATACGATGAATCCCCGACGTTGGTCGTGGACTTTCATATTCCACGATTTCGTGTCCTGTAACATACCACACAAATAACCATAACAAAATTAACCCATTCCGACAAAAAAACATTACAAATTTAAATGTTGTAACCGTACCAAAGCTTGCCGCAGTAGTAGCTGGAATATTGGTTACCAACCTACGCATTCCGTCAACACACAAAATATTAATTTATATGTTAAAAAATATCTATTTATTTTAGTTTATTTTAAATCATATTTATTTAATGTGAAGCTCTCTTTTTCTAAAACAATATAAATGCATTGATTACGTTGAAATTTACTTTTTTATATTTCAAAATGTTTATGACTACCATTTGTTGATTTCAATTTCATTTCAGATTTTATATTTGTTAATATGTAATGAAGTTTCTTATTCTTAATTATTTTCGTATATTTGTTGAATAAATTTTTAATATATATCAATTTATTCTTTTAAAATTTGTATTGAACAATAACATATAAACCTTCAATATTATATATGTTAATCTATTTAATTCATACTAATTACAATAACATAATATTAAATAATTTTCAAAATTAATATTCATGAACGTTTTTAAAATTAAATTTTTATATTTGTATATTTGAATACTATATATGTAGTTTTTTGTTATTGTTAAAATAAACATATTTTTGAATAAACTAATTTTACATAATATAATTATTTTTGGATGTATTTTTCATTGAATAAGGCAATTAATTTTAAATAAAGTTAATTATCTATTCATAAACAAATTTTAGGTTAAAAAAACTTTTAAACTAAACCAGATGAATATTGCCAAACAACTTCTATTATTATTATTTTTTTAAAAAGAGCTTTAAAGTAACTTTTATGTCTGCAAAAACTTGGGCCAAACAACCAGTGACAAAAGACTTCCCGCACCCTATCAAATTTCTTGGTGCACCCCTAATCAAAAGCCTCCAAAAAATTATTTCCATAATACAAGTGTGATGATTGTCCACCGGAGAAAATTTTCCAGATTTATTTTAATGTGTTTCGAAAAATGAAGTAGGAATATGGTGTAAGAAGTAATAACCTAAATTATAGCGAGTAAAAACGATTTAAAGAGTCTTGTTGGCGACCATTTAGAATAAGGGATTAAGGCAATAAAATAATTTTGTCAAATTCAAAACTATTGTGGTCAATGTTTTCAAATTTTAAAGTATTAATTAATTATTCTGATTTTTTTCTCGAATTAAACTAATAAAATATTTATATTTCCAATAGAGAAGAGTAATTTGTCCGATCAAACTACTAAAATATTTATATTTCCGATAGAGAAAACTAAGTTGTGTATTTATCGGAAAAGTAAGATCACTAGTAAAATTATGTCAATAAGCTACGTATATATTATTTTTTCTAAATTCCTGTGTAAAAAAAACCTTAAATTAAAATATTACTTTAATGGATAAAATATTCATTGGAAATTATGGGAGAATGGAGTTATGGAGAAAAAAAAATGTTACACGCTCTTTTAATTCCTTAATTAGCGTTCTTAGTATTTATTTACCAATGTTCAATTCGTTTGTTTGACATGATTCTTATTATATATTTTTTACTTAGTCCAACACTTCAAAATCTAGATTAATTTATGTATGATTTGCACTACATGGATCGAAATCAAGAACATAATTATGGAATTCTGATTATTATAAAATAAGAGGCTCTTTCTTTTCTCCTTAACATAAAATTGATGATTAAAATGTTGAAGTAAGGAAAGAAGTTTTTTTTGTGTTGAAGTTTGAGATTATGGTAAAGTGAAGGAAGTGAAGAAAAGTTATAGATTAGCAAGAGAAGGCACTGACCAATGCAAATATTCCTTCAAACATGGGTGGCTTGGGCTAGGAGCATCAGGGTTCACCACTATCTGGTTATAGAAGAATTAATGCAGAGTGTGTAAAAAAGTGTTGATAAATGAAGAAAAATGTGAAAGAGAAACTATGGAAGTAGCATACCAGAGTGTAAAAGACTCTTAGGTCATCATCTCCACCAATAAGAACTCTTGGTTTGTTCACAATTTGGGAAGGTTTCAACTCACAACTATTCATAACATCATACTGATTCTTATAAACAACTCTCAGACTCACAGAACTTCTAAAAGGATCCAAAATTTCTCCTATTATACGTCCAATTACAAGGGGATCCTCCATTGATCTTTTCCTTCCCCTTAATTCACCTTCTAAATTAATGTGCTTGTGCCTATTTATAAACCTTCTTGCACTTGTGTCTGTGTGTGAGAGTTCTCTGATGTGACTTCGATAGATTCTTCCTTTTTTTTTTCCTTATACATATTAGGAGTGTTTAAGGTGTGTATAAGGATATGTTTCAGTTGGATTCAATTTCATTCATCCATATATGTATTTTTCTATTAAATTTTAATGAGATCATCTTATATTTAACGATCAGTTGACTTTAGGTTTATAACTGTGATGTTAGATTTAATATCGATTGAGTCGTTAAGGTGAATGTCAATTGGGTCTTAATTTCAATATTAATTGAGTTGTTAAACCTAATACTGATAGATTAAGTACTAATATAGTAAATTAGAGGTTGAATGCTAATTATGTAAGTAACCATTCTGGTTATGACAAATGACACCAATTAAATAGAGAGTTTGGTGAACAACAAAGATCGAACACCACCGAAGACCGAAAAAAAAATATGCATAAAAGAACTTTAGAAAGTAAACGGAGACAAAATACTTTGAATATTTGACTAATACTTTACTTTTGACTAGAATAATATGCGTTCTAAAAATAAATATTTACAAATTTTAAAATATATTACATTTATTTATAAATACATTTAAAATATACTATCCAATATGTATGTTATTTGTATTTTGACTAAATAGTATATTTAAATAAATTAAACCAAAACCTAAAAAAGTAGCATGGTATAGAGGTTTGAAAAAGGAAGTTAAGACAAAAAAATGTGACTTTTTTCTTTCTTTTTTCTGAATTATATATATGTAAAATAACAAATAAAAATAGAAAATATATTATATTAATAGGAAAGTTGAAAGTATGGATTTAACATAAAACATTATTCGATCTAGTAAATAATAAATTTCATTGGATTGAATTGATATGTACTCACGTATTAAAAACACCCAATTAATTCAATATTTAGATTGAATTTGAGTGATTTATATTTTTGCATAATGTAATCATGAACACTCTTCTTTATATAAGATTTAGATCCGTGTTTATAAAAAGAGGAGTGAAGAGAGAAAAGGAGGGAGTATATCACGTGTTAAAAAATTAAAAGAAGCATCTTTACTTTATGTTTGAATTTTTAGCTATAGATGGAATAAAATAAAAAGATAAATAAATGAGATGGAACGTCAACTCATGAAATTTAATAGTTTTATATGAAAGAAAGTAAAGCATTTGTTCTTCCACAATTTAAAACCCAATAATGATAAAATAAATTAGCATGCAATAAATGAGTTTCATTTTCGAATTCTTAACTTGTAATCTAAAATATTTTATTCTTCAAGATAATTTATTATCAAATATGTAGCAAGCTTCTCAAGTATCGTAATCTAACATATAAACATGTGGTCATACTCTAAACTTAACATAAAATCCAACAGAGTTGTGCCAAATAAAAAGGTTTACAAAAGTGGTAATTCTTAAATCAAATTTCATTTATAAAAGCATAGATTTCTCTAAATCGGCTTAGAATTTTCATCCAAACATGTTTCATCCTTTATTCATGTATGTATACTTTTTATAGTGAAATATGATTTTTTATATAAGCAAAAGCCATGGTGATTTATTTATTTTAATCATATTGTTGATTGATAAAAATAATATATATATATATATATATATAGGAACGAAAACATAAATTTTTAGAATTTAATAATTAAGTATTTAATTTATTTATTTTCTTAGTTTATTTTGCGTACGGTACTTACCTTTTCTTTTTCTCTACTGAAGCTCATAGGAGGGTGGATTCCACTTTGTCCCTCTTTTGTAGTGTGTTTTTTTTTTCTTGAGTAGGATAATTATTTTAAAATAAGAGAAGGTGAGATTAAAACTAAAAAAATATAATAAAATAGACAACGTTTAATATATATCTTAAAAAATTATAAATAGAAAAAGAGGACACCAATGTAGAGTAATGCATATATACTTGTTTAAAACAAACTACATAAATTCTAAAATTCTTCATGATACTAAGAAATAGGTAAGAACGAGTTATTTATTTTTAATGTTTGATATTTATGTTTTTTATTATTCAAGTTAAGTTTTCGTCTTTAATTCATTATTAGTTACTACAATTTAAGATTGTTCGACTTTAGTCCCTCTTAATTATTATTTGAGTAAATTATACTCATCATTCTTGAAAATTGTCAAATTGCGGAAGCATTTTTTTTTATTGTTTAAACATTTATTTTCCTTAATTGTTTAAAAAATATTAAACCAACACTTTTTAAAAGCCTTACTAACTCTATTATTTGTTCGATAATCATGACGTATATCCTTTGTAAATGTTAACAAAATGTCTATACAAAATTACACAATTAAGATACTTTATAGATAAAAAGTTGTACATTTAATTTGGGATTAAATAAGTTTTTGTCCCTTAACTTTCAGTAAATTTTGAAATTAATCTATTTTAAAACTTTAGACCAATTTAGTCCTCCATCTTTTAAAATATATGGATTTAGTCATTTTAATCAAATTTGTTAAGTTTATTTGACATTTCAAGCGCGTTTCATAATAATATTTGACTTAACATTAAAGCAAAAATGTGTCAAACAATATAAACAACTCAAATACAATCCTGAAATACGTACAAAACATTAAATAAATCTACCAAAATTTGATTAAAAGGACTAAATCCACATATTTCGAAAGATCAATGACTATATTGGTCTAAAGTTTCGAAATGGACTAATTTCAAAATTTACTGAAAATTAAGGAACAAAAACATATTTAACCATTTAATTTACTTCAACTTTTATTCATCATTTACTTGATTATATATTTGCTTTATATTTTTTAATTTTTCAACTTTTTAAAATTTTAAATTTGAAAACAAAATTATGATAACATAAATAGTAGTAATAATAAAAATATTAATAATAAATAATACAATAAAAAATGTATAAAGAAACAAAAAAGATAGTAAGAAAAACAAATAGAATAAACGAATTAGAATGAGAAAAAAAGAAGAAGAGACATACAACATATTCTCTGTTTTTTGTATGGAGAAATAAAAATAATGAAAGCGCTCAAATAAACATTAAGAGAAACAAAAATGTGCGATTTGTGAATGAAAAGAAAATAACACGTGCTCACAAGTTATTAATAACAAATTATGTAGAGTTTCTTTGTAGTAGTTCAATATGAGAAGAAGTACTCGTAAAAACAAAACGAGATGAGTGTGGATTCGATTATTTGAAATAAAAGTTTATTTTTATTCTTATTTTTACCTTTAATAGGATATAATATTTATATAAATATCAAATAACAATCATAAAAAAAGTTCAAATTAAATAATTATAAAAGTAAATAAAATATGTCTTAAAAATAAATTATAAAAATAAAGTCAAAAGAAAAGTTAATTAAGTTTGTTAAATTATTTAATAAACTAAAAATGTTTTAATAATTTAAAATGGAGATATATATTAAGAGAAAAAATATGTATATATTCATCCTAGTTTCCATGCATAATTAAACAAATCGAATATATTCATATTCAACAATACACATTCAAACAATATTACGAAAATATGTTTATTTATTATTTAGAGGGAGATTTGAAAGCTAAGAAATATGTGATGAGAAGCTTAAGATAACATAGTTTCAAGACTTTATATTGAACAATATATGTTTTCATATTGCAAATATACCATATATAATCTATATTTAGACAATATACATATACTTTTTAAGGTGTAGATTATAATAAATGGCATTTCTCACATTGTCTTTTTCGGATTTGTGAAGCAAGAGTGTATAAAGGTAGAGATAAAATGTTAGACCAAATATAATGGAAGGTGCCATTTGAACAAACAAATATTAAAAGAAAAACTATATCTCTTTCTCTCTATATCATATAATTAAAAACAGATAATTAAGTTTATTATACTATATTAATAAGAAAGTTATTTACTGAAATCCATTAAATATAATTTAATATGCAATACTAGTTTTTTTTTTTTTTTTTTTTATCTTCATACATAGTTTTATCATTATTCATGTAAGAAAGTAAAATAAAAATTTGGAATCATGTCTAAGATGTGCAATAAATCTTCTGATAGGATAGGTTTTTTTAAATACCATGTTAAAAACATAATTTTAACTTAATTCAATATTATAAAACCAACTTGTAAAATGAGATTTACATTTTACTTATATACAAATTTTAGCTAAGAGTTGAAAAATCATAATAATTCTTAGTTGTTGAAAAATCATAATAATTCTTAGTTGAAAATTTAATGTACAATATTATATTTGATGGAGATTATTTTTTGGTGATATCAGTACAAGTTACTATTGTTTTGTTATCATGTTTTTGAATTATCTAAAGTGAGGTTAAATTGATAATGTCACGACATCAAGTCATCTAACAACATTCTTATGAACATGAAATTTAAAAGAGAAAAAAAATTACATTTAAAAATTCAATTTATTTTAGATATTTATCTAAATAATAGATTTTATATAAAATAAATAAAAATAAATGAGCTTTTAAATATTCCTTGTAGTTGTCTCTTTCCATAGAATTTATTGAAATTGATTGTCCACTTGCGAATGACTCTTTAGATTTTCTTTTTTAAATTGCTTAATTAATCAAATCTGAAAGCAACTTAAATTGTTTTTTTTTGGTAAACATATCTCTGGGTGAAATCCAAATAGTAAAAAGTTAAAATTTTATATAATATTAAAAAGAAAAATATTGAATGCGTTTAAATATTTTAAAGGTGGTAAATTTTGTTACGATATATCTCTCCCATTTATGTTTCTACAATTTCGATGGGATCATGGTAATATCTAAACGCTTTCCTATTAAAATTATAGCTATGGTTTTCAAAATTAAAAAATGTTTAGACATATATACATAAGTAATTAATGGACGATGATATTTTACCAATTAAATTTTAACAATTTTTGTTTTAACTTGATGTATTATTTTTTAATTAAAAAAAATAGAAAACTAATTAAAAGATGTCATATCAAATTATTAGAAAGATCACAATTTTGTTGTTAAAAAATTATTTTTTTCTGACTGATTAATATGATCGAGGGGCATATACAAAATAATTTTGTGATTGATAAGAATTGAAGTATCGCAGATGTGTTACTTATCAAGTTCGTGGTTGGGAGGAGAAGAGAATTGTGAATTGAAACCACACCAAGAAAACAAAGGTTCTTTGAGAGCAGAGATCTCGCCACGACACGACACCCATCATAACTCAAATGCTTCTTCTTATGGCTCCATTCACAACTTTATTAAAGCTGTTCTGTCTCTCTCATTATACGATGCTCTCAAACATTCTTAGTGGTTCACCTTCAAGAATATAACACCATTATATCACTAAATATCTATCTCCCTGCCATCAGATTCTAACAAAAAGGTTACGATTGTGAATGCATGTTGTTTTCATAACACTCTATAATAATTTTATTTTTAAAATTAGTGAGTGGTCCGTTAACAGTCCAATATCAGATAGAACAGAATGTGGATAAATTCTAATTAAGTCTAATACCATGTTAAAAGTTAGTTTAAAACCTAACTTAATCCCACAAAATCGGTTTATAAAGTGAGGTTTTCAAAAGACACTTTTTTAAACGTACATAATAAATAACGATTTTATTATCACACTTGAAATTGGAACAACCTCGACATTGTCATAGTTAAGAATAATTAGAAGTTGGTTAAGAAGTCTGTAATCTGGTTTGCACATTCGTATTCCCGACTTTTGTGTCTTAACTGAACCATCAGGCATCTTTGCGTGCGCGACCACACTACATGATAATGTGTGGATCAAACACCATATTCCCATTCCTCACTTTCTCTGCACACAGGACCAAACATCCACATACTAAAGTCCAAATATTATTTAATATACTTAAATATTTTCTTTTTTTTAATTTCTCAATTTTTCATATTCTTTTTGTCTTTTCAATTAAGATTTGTTTTTCTGTCTCTTGAGTATAAAGTTAAAAACTGTTGATCTCTTAAATTCAGAAGAAAAAAATCTCTAGTTCGAAACTGAATATGAATTGTTTGCTTCGTGTTATTTTTAATGTAAAAAAATTAAGTGAAAATAAATAAATAAAGATCCGTAAAATCTATAACAACTTTTTTCTTATTACATCAATTGGTTTAAGTGCTTATAGATATATTTTCTAACATTTTTGTTGATTAATATTTTAAGATAAATTTGTTTGTAACTTTAAATTTTCAAAATTTAGTGAAAGAAAAAAGAACTTGTATTACAGTCTAGTAAACCTTGATATATGTTCAAAATTTTATTTATAACAACGTGAAAACAATAAGTATAATAGAAGATAAGAAAAAGCTACACTCGAATGGTCATAATAGCAATTTTTCAAACCACTATTTGATATTGATAGATGAGAAGATTGAGGAAAATAAAAAATATGTAAAACATTGTTTTTAAACTCGTCTCTTTTAAGATGAAACATGTATGCGTTAGCTATGTCAATAAATTTTTAACAATTTCAACTTTAAAAAAAAAAAATGAACTGTTTCCGGATTAAAAATGCTTCAAATTTTTTTTAAAATTTGGATGACAAATTTAAAATAAAAAAGAATAAAAAGTTATTTTTAAATTTGAAGAATTTAAAGTGTGAATTTTAAATTTAAGAAATAAAAATGTTACTTCCTGAATTTGGGTACTGAAATAAATTTTGGTGTAAATTTGAATGACTACAAAGATTTAAGAAAAAAAAATTACTATATTTAGTAATATGTTTTACCATTCAGATTAATATAGTTAGACACGTCAGTAACAGTAAGTGTAATATTAATAATGGATAGGAACTAAAATAAATTGCTAAAATTTGTGAAAACAAATTAAATTTTAAGAACTAAAAAAATATTCAAATTTTATATATATAAAACATTATTTTCGTTTGATTCTAAAAACTTAGCAAGAAACATCTTTCTTCAAATAACTTCTAGATTCCTTTCTTTATAAAGAAGGTTTTCTTAGAGAAAGTTGACTAAAGTAGCTTTTGAAAGTACGTGACATTCGTTGATATGTCAGCCACCCCAATTCTATCAAAATTAATATCACATTTACATATAAAGTTTGTAAATAATATTAGTAAACAGTTTTTCCATCTGCTTCATAAAAAAAACAAATAATTTTGCTCCAAAAATCTACGGGCACAGATGTAGTAATTAACATATTTCACATAAATATTTTATATAATATGATCACTTTACAATAAAAATAATATCATAGATGTGTGTGCTTTTTTTCAACACATCTATGTACAATAAAAATAATAAAAATTTGGATTTATATATATATATATATATATATATATATATATATATATATATATATATATATATATATATATATATATATATATATATATATATAATGTTTGTGAGAGTGTGTGTATGCTTCAAGCCAAGTGGGATTATAAAATTCTTTATCCCAATGAACTATTAATTAGGCCTACATATATCTACACTTGGGCTTAGTACCACTGGTCCAATCTATTGGTCCATTAGGCATTTCTATTGTGGATCGTGAAACTTCACCCATGAGACACTAAGATCACATGCAAAAAATATACTTATGTTAGGGTGATATATATATATATATATATATATATATATCATCGACAATTTAATATTGAAGTTATAAATGTACGAGTTAGAGATCAAATCCTTGTTATATGGATGCTAGTAAAGATGTGTCACTAGTGAGAATGAGTGGAGTTTGGATATTATTGGAACATGTTTGTGTTTTCATAGAGAAAAGAATAATAATGAAACAAACAACAAATTATGTAATTTATGATTCTGATACATATTAAGGAGTAAATTTTAAATTCAATTCAATTTTATAAAATCAGTTTGAAAGATAAGATTTGTTTTTACTTATATAATTATAAAATAACATTATTTATATTCAATGTCGAACTTCTAATAAAGGTGACATCGCTTGATACATAAAGCTACCAACCAAATACATACTTCACGTTCTATTTATGAAAATCTCATTCTGATAACCTAAGTTCTAAACACTTATACTCTCCATCAAAGATCTTATGTTATTTTAGTATGAAACTTAGACTTGTATAGTACATATAAATCTCTATGATGATGATTATAAGATGAGTCTCCTTCCCCCAGAACCAGATTGACGTTGGCAATTGAAGTAGATAGCAGCAACTGGTGGTCCAAGATTGTAATATTCGGCAAAATCTCTGGTGATGAAATTTTGACGCCACCCAGGAGCATGTATGGACTGTCTACCAGGTTGTTTAAACAACACAAATACTAAACGATGAATCCCTGATGTTGGTCTTGGACTTTCATAACTCACAATCTCTTCTCCTGTCAAATTAATATATATTGTTGGAAATAGCTCAAGTGTGAGTCAAAGTCTAACATTGGATATAATAGACAAAGTTAAACACTATATAAGAATAAAGACCCATAACACTATTGTTTTAAGATTTTGGTGTAAAAGTGATATCAAATATTTTATATGTGTAAGACTAATGTCATATATATCCATATGAAATTACAATCTCTTATAACCATATATGTAAAAGAATATATAACCCAACATATATATGATGGTTAATAATAAAAAAACAATAGAAGAAAGTAGTAATAAAAATAAAAATAAAAGAGTTCAGGTACGTACCAAAGTTTGTCCCTGTTGTTGCTGGAATGTTGATTACCATCCTAAAGATCCATCGAAGAAAAAGAAATAGCGTTTTAGACTAATTCTAACATAATCGTAATTATAACTTACTAATTATTTTAAAAAATTGATGTATACTAACAAACACAAAGAATTGATAGCATACATACATTTTTTTAAACAAAGGAACTTTAGCAAGTTATATCTTACGTATTTTAGAAGTATGTTAGCAAATTTTTATTATGTATTTTAAAATATACTTAAAGGGTAGCTTCTTAACATAATCCTTAAAAACTAAAAAAGATTATTGGCTCAGTGATGTTGTAAGTTCAAAAGAGTTAATTTTGATCTTATTTTCTTTTACCATTTAAAAATTATACTTATTAATTACAATAGTTAGAAAGAAAAAAAAAGGTGAATAATAATTCTTTTAATGTTAACTTGATCCGTAGACATAGATCAATAATATATATATATATATATATATATATATATATATATATATATATATATATATATTATAATGTAAATTATTTTTTAAAATATAGACATATCAGAGATGTTAGCGGGCTGAACTTGATAGATCTGAATAAATTCATTACCCAATATCAGGTTGGGTTGACATTTTCTGCATTTTTTACACTAATCTGAATCCAACTCAGCCCATTGTTGAGTAAATTAGATTGGGTTCTATCAATTGGTCAAAATTTTGATTTTTTTTATTAATAGGTGTAATTATTAAGTATCAATCTACGTAAAAGATAATATAATCTTTACAAAAGATTGATTAAGCTTCAATTAAATCAATACATCAATGAAAACTTTGTTCAAATTAATTCTCGACAAAAACTAATAATATAACATAATTTGTCCACAGTACATGTATAAAAATGATTCTAAGTTGGGTTTCTCACTCATACTACACTTATTACATGAAATCGTATGAAAATGAATTAGTTTGGACTGAATTGGATTTTACTCGATAAAAAAAATTAAATGTTAACATAATCTATAAATATATAAAAAAGATTCTATTTGTGTTCACATTTTAAAATATCAATTTTATTATTTAAAATATAATTATTTATTACATTTTTTAAAATTGACCATTATTTTTACAAGTTTTTTCTTAAATCATCTATCTTTGCTTTTTCTTTTTTTCTCTGTTTATCAACCATTATTCTCTAAACTTTTCTGATATATTAACTTAAAAACAATACATTATCATCACCTATGAATATAATATCACGCATATTTAAAAAATGCGTACATACAGGCGTGACAACGCTTATATGTACACTAGTATAATTGAATCATCGGATTTTTCGATCCAGACAAACAGTCTTACACACAATTATTAAGTAATTTTGATTGTAAAGATAATCTTTTATGACATAAATTCAATCTTACTTTTAAAATAAACTATTCTAGTTCTAGTTAATGATTATAGTTAAAGTAATCATTGTAATAATCATTAGTCATTATAAAATAAAAATAAAAAAACAAATAATAAGAATTGACGAAACGAGATTAAAAGTTATATATAACTAAAAAAAACATAATTACAAAAACTAATAAGTTTTCATAATTACATTTTTCTTTTAATTATTTATCATTTTTAATTTTGATTCAATGATTTTTTTTTTCTATCATATTAACACAGTAATTCAACATACGTTTTATTGAAAGAAAAGAAAATGTTATGGATGTAAAAGTTTAAAACTATTATATTGGAGTGAAAGTAGAAAAATAGGTTTTTTTTTTTTTTTGTTGAAGTAAACTGTTATTACAATATTTTATTATTTATTGAAGTTTATTAAAAATCACAAATATATATATATATATATATATATATATATATATATATATATATATATATATATATATATATATTTTATAATATAAAAAAAAATATATATATATATATATTTATCT